>Ga0308164_10000078_pt1 | contig 296462 bp, 293 predicted proteins | sample PhyTR2_FD_201031 | JGI IMG/M metagenome (GOLD analysis project Ga0308164, IMG submission 201031) | Phyllosphere microbial communities from UC Gill Tract Community Farm, Albany, California, United States - DLSLT.R2 | ecosystem: Host-associated > Plants > Phyllosphere > Unclassified | place...
TTCCCGCTACTAAGTTAGTGCTTTCGGTAAGCACTCTAAAGATACATCGCGGGATGGAGCAGTAGGTAGCTCGTCGGGCTCATAACCCGAAGGTCATCGGTTCGAGTCCGGTTCCCGCTACTAAGTTAAGTGCTTTCGGTAAGCACTCTAAAGATACACCGCGGGATGGAGCAGTAGGTAGCTCGTCGGGCTCATAACCCGAAGGTCATCGGTTCGAGTCCGGTTCCCGCTACTAAAGTAAGACTGTCGGTATAGCAATTTGTTATACCGATTTTTTTTGTGATGTTTTTATAATGAATAATATTGAATTCTTGTAAAAGAGATAGAATAATTGAATAGACAGAAGAATTTGTTAACAATGAATTTCAAAGACTTAGTGATAATTTTTAATAAAAAAACTCCTGCAGGATGCAGGAGTTTTTTATTGATATCTATCAAATATTTAGTTATTGTTTTGTTAAGGTAATATTGTCAGGTAAAGGCCTAGGAAAAGGATTTGAATTATAATATTGACAGGAAGAAGTTATTATATCCGTTGTATCCATTAGCTTCCAATCTAAAGTAGTATTAGAACTATCTGTGAAACTTACAAAAATATCACCAGAAATGTCACAAATATCGTGGTCTAAATAAAGTAATACATATCGTTTATTTGGAATGGTGAAAAATCGAGAACCTTCTATTTTAGTATTACTGTCGGCTAAGTTAGTATTATCATAAAGAATATTTCCTGAAGAATCTAAAACTTTAAATTTACCTACTATAACATCTTTATAATATGGGTTATTTTCACGATGATCTAATAATTTTTTTATTCTTTTAAATGTAACAATTAATGTTTTATTATTCCAGGTTCCTTTCCAGGTTCCTTCATAAGGAATAAGCTCATTATTTAAATCTTGAATATATGCATTAGTAGGAACAGATGTATTTGTGTTCAATGGATATATCTGTGCACAACTAAAAAGAATTAAATGGACAGTTATCAATATGAATATTTTTTTCATAATATTTTTGTTTAGTTTTATGGACATGGGGTTGGTACTACAGCATTTGTACTATTTAAACCTAATTTACTAGATTTTCCTGTTGTTTTATCTACTTTATAAAGCTCTACTCCATCAATTTTTACTTTAAAAACACTTTTTCAACTTCTCCTTGGTCACAGGTTCCATCATCATTTTGAATTGCCTTTACTTCTCTACCATACCATGCTTTCCAGAATTTTATAGTATTTGGACCAACTCCAAAGCCTGACGAAGCCCCTGTAAATTGAAGAACATAGTTACCACCAGAAGTTATTACCATCGCATAAGCATCATCAATACTTCCATGTGCATCTGCATTAGCAACACAACTTGTTAGAAAAGTTGCTAAATCAGCTGGTGAGAATATTTTAACGGGGTGCCCTCCTTGACTTAAATTATTATGGGAGTGTATAAATCCAAAATATTGATCACCATCAGGAAGCGTTACATTATGTGTATCTAGTGAGTTTTCCATCGGTTGGTATTGTGTTTCAGTTATAGTTGTATTTGGTGGCGGATAGGCTGCTGCAAAACCCATCTCATGATCATAAGCAAACACCTCCTGTTTATCAATGGCAGATACTTTTGATTTAAATTTAAGATCAGTAGTAAATTTACTTCTTAGCTTCACACAAGGTTCAATAAGTTCAGGTATTTCAGGATATTCATATCCATTATTTCCATCTCCACCACCATCCATTCCAATAGGATCAAATGTCTTTGGCGGGATGCCGGTACCACCTTGATATTCACAATTGGTAACAGAAGTAGTATATGGTACACAATCTGTTTCATTATCAAAACATCCTATTGTCAACCATCTTGTTGTACATACGAAAGCAGGAGTTTTTGATAATACGCCTGCTTTTGTTTCAATTACTTCATCATATTTAGTGACATTAGAATACAAGGCAAGATTAAAAAACTTAATCAGATCCTTATTATCTTTTTCATAAAAAAATACTTTATGTCCAGTTCTTACAGCCTCCATTAAAAGTACTACTTTATTGTCTTTAATAATAGGTACTAGAGCATATGTTTCATTAAAATTACCAAAAGTCATGGAATAATCCCAATTCAGTTCCCCATATCGAGTCCTTACATGTTCTTGATTGGCTACTTTCAGGAAAACCTGCTGTAGCTTATTGATATAGACATTGTCTTCTTTCCAGAAACTCCTCGAAGCAAATTTAGCGGACATATTTTTTGAATCTTTTTGTAATTGGCTTTCAGCAGCCAGATCATCACGGACACAAGAACTCATAATGAGTAAAGTTACAATCACCAGAAATAGTCTGGTAAAATACTGTTTTTTTTTCATAAGCATTTGTTTTTTTGGTTTTTAAATATAATGCATTTTTCACAATCACATGAATAATTTTGATTGAGAGAGATATAAGACAATTTTACAATTAATATTTTACTCATCATTACGGGAATCCATACTTTATAAAAGCTTTAAATGAGCAGTATATATTAAATATTAATATTTGCTGTATTTTATATATTGGGAAATAAGATCATAATGGATCTACCAAAAATTAATAATTCTAGTAGAAAAGCTAAAAGATGAATGTGAAATTAATTGAATAATGGAAGAATTATTAAAAATAAAAATTCAAAAATTTTGATCACTGATATTAAAACAAAGTCAGTTTTACTCGGAAGATTTGAGCTCAATAGGATTATTGGATTTCCTAAGTTTATCTATGCTTTTGATTTCGGTAAATATACAGCAAAAAAAATCCCGCTTCAAAAGCGGGATCATGTATTATTGAGCCATTTCAGCATAAGGTCTCAGCTTATAATCGTCAGCTAACGTCTGTCCCAAAAATTCTTTCTTCTGGTTTCCTTTCATTCTGCCGGCAGCATCATTGCTATTGAAATAAGCTTCACTTAATTTAGTCGTTAATTCAGCGGGCTTAAAATCAAACTTAGTATCCCCTTCAACTCCTAAATATCCATTCTTTCTGGTAAGGTTAGTGATGTAGTTGTTGTAGTTGATTAATGTATTTCTAAGATATAGCGTATGGTATTCCATGCACTTTTTAGCTTTTTTGGAAGAATTGTTAAGGATACAGTTGTTCATATTGATTCTGTATAAACGCCATTCGGATTCTAAAATCCCGTATTCTTTTCCCAAAGCAGTTTTTCCGTTCGTAAGGATATTATTGTCGCCTTCTTTTGTAGCAATAGCCTGAAGGTGTTGAATCACCATAGGGACCGTATTTTCAATTTTAGTTTTGGTTTCTTTTACCGAGCTGAAATCTGCTGCAGGCGAACCTTTCTTTTGGGCAGTCGTTACGTTAAAAATAAGTAGTAATAGTACAATCAGTAAATTATATCTTTTCATGAGAAATTTTTAAAGCACTAAAATAAATATATTTTCTCAGTTTAAACATATTCATTTTAATTTTATTTAATAAAAATTAACAAGTTTTAAGAATTTAAACTCTAATCATGTATTTTTCTGTCGATTATTGAGGTAATAAATTCACTACGTTGATAATTTAATATATTTTACTTAAATTTATATCGTTGATTATCAATATTATACGCTAAATTATTTTCTATCACTAAAAAAATAGTTGTTTGAATCATTTTTATTTCTACATTTGTATAACTAATTTATTAGTGATATGAGATTAATAAAAAATTTCACATCACAGTTAAAATGAAAATGATATGAAAATTCAGACTTTGACCAAAGCAGAAGAACAAGTAATGCAGTATGTATGGAAACTGGAAAAAGGATTTCTAAAAGATGTCCTTGATCTTTTTCCTGAGCCAAAGCCTCACACCAACACCGTTTCTACTATTTTGAAAGTATTGAAGGATAAAGAATTCGTAGACTATAACGTGTATGGAAGACAGCATGAATATTTTCCACTGGTCTCAAAAGAACAGTATTCAGGAAAAACGATGAAAAGCCTGGTGAAAAATTATTTTAAAGGATCTTATAAAAGTGCAGTTTCTTTTTTAGTCGAAAAAAATGAAATGACTGTTGAAGATCTTGAAATGCTATTAAACGAACTCAAAAATAAAGACTAGCCATGGAAGCAGCAGTTCTGTACTTAGGAAAAGTAATATTATGTTCCGGTGTAATGTTTTTGTATTACCAGTTGTCTTTAAAGGACAAGACATTTCATCATTATAACAGATTTTATCTGCTGTCTGCAATGCTGATACCGTTGCTGCTGCCACTCATTCATGTTGATGATTTTACCATAGAGGTTAATAATGAGGTGTATATGCTGATTGATAAATTGCAAAATTTTAACACAACTCAAAACATAAGCAATGACCACACTTATTTTAGAATTATTTTTTCAGCTTTGGGATTGGTTTCTCTCTATTTTATAGGAAAATTAACCTACGGAATCTTCAGGATCCGACAGCTTAAGAGCCAATTTCAAAAAGAAAGTTTCGATGGGATCAACTTTTACCAGACTAACTTAACAGAAGCGCCATTTTCGTATTTTAAAAATCTTTTCTGGAAGAATTCAATTGTATTGAACTCTGATATCGGAAAGCAGATTTTACAGCACGAAATGGTACATATTGAACAGAAACATTCCTTCGATAAGATTTGTATTGAAATCATTACCGCTGTTTTCTGGTTCAATCCCTTTTTTCATATCATTAAAAAAGAAATTAATTTAATCCACGAATATTTGGCTGATAAAAAAGCCGTTAAACAATCGGACACCAAAGCATTTGCGCAGATGCTTTTAGCAAGTCACTTTTCCGGAACACAGTTGCCTGCCACCAGTCCGTTTCTAAGTTCAAATCTAAAAAAACGACTCAAAATGTTACAAAAACCAAAAACTAAATTCGGATATGCGCGAAGAATTTTTGCATTGCCGGTTTTATTTTCAATAGCCTTTGCTTATATGGTAAATGCTAAAAATAAAGAGATTAAAGAAACTAATATAGCGATCAAAGAAGCCGTTTCAAAAATTAAAAGAGACACACTGAAACCTGGTTCAATTGATAATGCTATACAACCTGTACTAAGTGAGAAATCAAACAGCCAGGACAAAATAGCAGACCTTGGAAAGAAAATTGAAGAAAAGAGCAGTGCTTTAAAAAAATTAAATCCTGACAGTGAAGAATTTAAAAAGAATGTAGACGAAATAGGAGCTTTGTCTGCAGAGATCGGAAAGATTGCAAATTCCAATGATTTCAGGATAGCGTACAAAGGAGAAGCAATGGATATGAAAAAAATGAATGATTTTTTCAAATCTGATGAATGGAAGGATAATATGAGTGAGCTTAAAGATTTAAATATTGAGATCCCAGAAATTCCGGAATTTAATATAGAATTTCCTGAAAATCCTCCGGCAGCGCCTAATGCTCCGAACGCACCAAAAGCACCAAAAGCACCAAAGATCAGAATATACAAAACGAGAGATTATACCTATCAGAACTGGAGTCCTGAAAATGAAAAAGAAGCACGGAAAGCCCGTAAGGAAGGTGAAAAAGCCCGGAAAAGAGGAGAAAAAGCAAGATTGGAAGGTGAAAAGGCCAGAATAGCAGGAGAGCAGGCACGAATTGTAGGCGAAAATGCAAGAAAAGAGGGCGAAATAGCACGGCTTGCTGGCGAAAAGGCAAGGATAGCTGGTGAACAGGCAAGAAAAGAAGCAAGAATAATAATGCGAGATAGTAAAGCAAATAACGTTTACATCTACAAAAGTTCCATAAAATCTCCTTCTTCACCTTCAAAAGATCAAAACACAATGTTCATGCACGCAGATTTCATCAAAAAAGATAGCAATGGGAATATTACCATGAATGGTGTTAAGAATTTTAAATTTAATGGTGATGATAACACTAAAATCTATGTGGATGGCAAGCAAGTGACAAAAAATGAGCTGGACGCTTTAAATGTGAATAATATAGCCAGTATCAATATCAATAAACAAGAAGATGGGAACTCCAAAAAAGGAGAAATCAGAATCCAGACTAAAAAATAAAAAACTAAGCTTTGTGAATTTCTGTTGACAAAGCTTATTTTTTGCCTCAATCATATGAAATAAAACTATGAAAAAAAATATCTTACTTTTTTTACTGTTGAGCGTAGTTGCCCAGGCACAAACTAACAGATTTTTCTATGAATACAAATACATCCCGGATTCCAACAACAAAGAGGATGTAAAAAAGGAAATAATGTTTCTGGATATCAGTAAAAATGGTTCCAGCTATTACAGTCATGATAAATTTGTTTCTGATTCTACAGGAAAAGCTGATCTGGAAAGACAGTTAAAAGCGGGTAGCAGCAACCTGAATGTAAATAGAAGAGAAAAAGCGGGGCAGGTTTCTTATAAGGTCACGAAAGACTATCCGGAGTTTAAAACTTACCTTTTCAAAAGTATTTCCACCGATCAGTACAAAGTGAAGGAAGATAAAAAACCGGAATGGAAAATTCTTTCCGATAAACAGAAGATCGGCGAATACAAAGCCCAAAAGGCTACAACAAGCTATGGCGGCAGAGAATGGACAGCATGGTTTGCTTCTGATATTCCTTTTCAGGACGGACCGTATAAGTTTTACGGACTTCCCGGATTGATCGTCAAAATTGAAGATGCTACAGGTTCACACAGCATGACACTGGTAGGAAATAAAACCATTCAGTCTCCGCCGGCAGCAGACAAGGAAACGCAGCTTCCCGAAGGAGTAAGAATGATAGGGTTTGGAGGAAAAGAAATTGAAGTAACAAAAGATCAGTTTAAAAAAGCATGGAAAGCCTATGTAAATGATCCTACCAAGAATATGAGAGAAATGATGATGAGAAATACAGACACTTCAAAAGTTAGTTTTAAAGTAAAAACGGCAGACGGAAAAGAAATGTCAGATCCCAATCAGGTTTTCAGAGAAATGGAAAAGCGTACTAAAGAATCTTTAGCCAAGAATAATAATCCGATAGAACCGGACTTAGTGAATTAAATTACATTACATAATTTTTTAATAGAGAGCAGGATGGTTATTAATGACTATCCTGTTTTTCTTTTTATTGTCTTAATTTTAGAGCTTTAATATTAAATAAATAATATGACAGAAAAAGAAAAATGTGCCGCCGGACTTTTGTATGATGCCAATTATGATAAAGAATTAATAAATGAACGGATAGCCTGTAAAGACCTTTGCGGAGAATATAATCAGCTTAAAAATTCAGATAGCCAAAACAGAAATGCGCTGATTAAAAAGATCATTGGAAAGACAGAAGAAAACATCTGTATTGAACCTTCCTTTTGGTGCGACTACGGCTATAATATAGAGGTTGGAGAAAATTTTTATGCCAATCATAATCTTGTGATTTTAGATTGTGCAACTGTACAATTTGGGGATAATGTTTTCATCGCTCCCAATTGCAGTTTTTATACTGCCGGACATCCGCTGGATGCTAAACAGAGAAATGAAGGATTGGAATATGCCCGTCCAATCACAGTAGGAGACAATGTTTGGATCGGTGGCAATGTAGTAGTACTTCCCGGAGTTTCTATCGGAAGCAACACCGTTATAGGAGCAGGAAGCATTGTGACGAAAGATATACCTGATGGAGTAGTAGCCATCGGAAACCCCTGTAAAGTAGTTAAGGATATTGCAGAAGAAAATTAAAAAATATATTTTAGTGAAAAAAACGAATGAAGAAAATCATTATAGTCTTTGCCGCACTTTTAAGTATGGGCAGCTATGCACAAAATCAGCGTTTTGTTTATGAATATAAATTTGTAAAAGATTCTACAGCCAGAGACGAAACAAAACATGAACTGATGTTTTTAGATACTGCTCCTAAAGGATCAAAATTTTACAGCCATGAAAAATATATTTCTGATTCTCTGCGTGAAGATAGAATAAAAACTGGAGAACGTAATTTCAGTGGGATTAACTTTGATTTTGTTCCTTTCGTCGTTGAAAAGGTATACCCGGATTATAAAACTGTATTCTATGGAAACCTGGATATGGATCTCTATAAAGTTTCTGACGACAGGGTACAACACTGGAAAATATTACCTGATAAAGCAAAAATAGGGGATATTGAAGTTCAAAAAGCAACCCTGGATTTTTCAGGAAGAAAATGGATCGCCTGGTTTGCTCCGGATATTCCTATTCAGGACGGACCTTACAAATTCCATGGATTGCCGGGCCTGATTATTAAAATTGAAGATAAGACACAGTCCCATAGTTTTACACTAAAAGAAACCAAAAAACTTTCCAAAAATAACGAGTGGCAAAGCGAAGGTGAAAAAAAGAATTCTCGGCAGTTCATTAATGTAGCGCCTGAAAAATATAAGAAACAATTTTTAGAGAGCCGGAATGATCCTGCGAAAGGACTTAAGGAAATGGCATCGGGAAGTCAAAAAATAATGCTGGTGAATGAAAGTGGAAAACCACTGGATATTAGCGAAGTCATCAGAGAGCGTGAGAAAAATGCTAAGGCGGAAAATGCCAAAAACAATAATATTCTTGAACTGGATTTATTACAGTAAACAAAAATCCCGGAACATAGTTCCGGGATTTTTTATAACTTAAATTATAATACGTTCTTATGCTAATTTCTGAGAATCTGCAATAAACTGAGCCAATCCACTGTCCGTTAAAGGATGCTTTAATAAACTCAAGATTGGAGGAAGCGGTGAAGTGATTACATCAGCACCGATTTTTGCACAGTCAATGATATGCATAGAATGACGGATAGAAGCTGCCAGGATCTCTGTCTCATACATATAATTGTCGAAAACTAATCTGATCTCTTCGATCAGGTGAAGTCCGTCTGTAGAAATATCATCCAGTCTTCCTAAGAATGGAGATACATATGTAGCACCTGCTTTAGCAGCTAAAAGAGCCTGTCCTACAGAAAAAATTAAAGTACAGTTCGTTCTGATTCCTTTATCAGAAAAATATTTTAATGCTTTAATACCGTCTTTGATCATAGGGATCTTTACAACGATATTAGGATGGATCGCAGCCAGTTCATCACCTTCTTTGATCATTTCTTCGTACGTCGTAGAAAGTACTTCAGCAGAAATATCTCCGTCTACGATTTCACAAATTGCTTTATAATGGTTTTTGATCGCCTCAGCTCCCTGAATACCTTCCTTTGCCATTAATGAAGGATTAGTGGTTACCCCGTCTAAAATTCCAAGATCTTTTGCTTCTTTAATTTGCTCTAAATTGGCCGTGTCAATAAAAAATTTCATTTGTTTTACAGATTTATTTTTACAAAGATAAACATTCCTTTTTTGAGTGAGAAATTTTTTAATTTTGTTAGCACATGTTTCAATTTTACACGGTAACTAGGTAACTCCATGAAAAACAACTTTACAGCTCAACTTGAGATCATCGGGATCAACCCTTTTGTCTTTATTCCTGAAGATATTCTGAATGAAATTTTCGAAGCTTCGAAGAAAAATAAAAGCCCGATTCCGGTAAAAGGAACTGTAAATGGCAAAGAATTTAAGCAGAATCTAATGAAATACTTAGGAGAATGGCGACTGTATATCAATACAACCATGCTGCATAATTCTCCCAAAAGAATAGGCGAACCAATCGAAATTTCTGTTGAATTTGATGATTCAGACAGAACGATTTCTATCCATCCCCAATTGGATAAAGCGATCAAAGAAAACCTGGTGGCGTTACAAAATTTTGAAAGCCTTATTCCCTCAAGAAAGCAGGAACTGATCCGCTATATCAACAATTTAAAAACAGAAGAAGGAATTCAGAGAAATATAGAAAAAATCATCAGACATCTGCAGGGCGAAACAGATTTTTTCGGTAAAAGAATTAACAAAAAATAAATCTTTTAAAATCGTTAGGATTAATTAAAAAAAGGTAATGTTTTTTATATATTTATTAATCATTATTTGTTATATTTACTATTAAATAATATTATTTTGCCTAATACAAATGATTTAAATGAGATTAAACAATAAGGAACTTTATGACTTTTTTGTTAAAAAAAAAATATTAGCGCTTTATCATGCTAACACTGTTAGTACATCTATTACATATCTTCAAAATGGAGGATTACTTTCAAGAGGAGCTGTAGAGAATAAAGGTTTATTTCAAACTCCACAACCAAGATCTGATGATAAAGATAAGCAAGTAAATGTATGGAATGATGTATTTTTAGATACAGCTGATTTGCATACTGCATTTAATAGAGAAAACTATTATGGTCCAATATTATTTGAATTAGATAGGGAATTAGTGAAAGATGAAAACTTTGAAATCTGGATAACAAAAAATAATCCTATTTATTGGGATGTTAATAGTACGATAGAAGAAAGATATTTTCAAAACGTAGAAGAATTAGAAAAACTATGGTATACTATCGAGAGACAAAGAAAAATGATAACAATTAGGAATAATGATTCACCAATTCTGTTTAACTATGTAAGAAAGGTATTTGTTGACGATCCTCAATACGCGATTACAATTGATAATAAAGATGTTATATTATTTAACTCTGCAAAAAATGAAATTATAAAAAATTTGCCTGACAATCATATATTAAAAGGTAAATTTATACCTCGACCTGATTGTATTAAATGGTGTTATTGTCGGAAAAACTATAAAACTGATTATAATACCGAAAATTTAAAAAGACTTTTTTTATAAACTAAAACACTATACATTATGGAAAATTATGTTTTATGTAAATGCTGTAATACTGAAAGCATTGTAATTGAAAATAAGTTATTTTTCCCCGAAGAAAAAAGAGCTGATAATATAGTTTGTCCAGTATGTAAAACAGCTATGTTAACATTATATACTGATGGATGGTCCTTTGTTCAAACTAAAGAAGATTATCTTTTTGAACAAAAGATTGAAGAACAAAAAAAGACTATTAAATATGTTGAAGAATTAGTTTAATTCTAAAAAATGAATAAATTTTAAATTTAAAAAGAGGGGCTAAAAGTTAATTATTCCTCTTTTATTTTTAAGTAAATCATTTTAATTCTTCAAGTAGCTGATTAAGTTTAAACTGATACTCACGTTTTATATCTCCACTAAAACGTGTGTCATAAACTTGCTTACGTCTTGAAATATCATCAAAATCATTAGCTTGTTTTATTACATATTCTTTCATTAATTGATTGTAGTCAGGAGAATCAAATAATAGAAAGATTGAAGATTTTACTAAATTTTCTAAGGCATCTACTTTAGCTTTAAGTTGTGCATTTTCACATAAAATTTCATCATGAAATTTTATAAAATCATCTGATAAATCATTCATAGTTAAAAGTTAAGATCTTTTCAAAATTAGTAAAAATAATAAAAATACCAATAACAATTAAAAGCTAGTGTAAACTAGCGTATAATTTAATTACCTAAAAAAATAAAATCCGGAAATTTTCCGGATTTTATTTTTAACTATGAATTTAAAGCTTTGCTCAATTTTACAGCATCCTGGTTGGTAGGATCATACTGTATCGACTTAGCAATGTGTTCCTTGGCTTTAGCAGGATCGCTTTGCTGTTCTGCAAACGCGATATAAAAGTAAGCGTAGGCCAGATTTTTCTTATTCTGTTCCACTTCTTCCGGTTTTACCGTAGCAATGTATTTTTCGTACGCCATTTTTGCGTTTACATCATCTTTAGCAGATTGATAGGCATACGCCTGGCTATAATAAGATGGAGCCCAGTCAGGTAACAATACAGATATTTTTTTCCATGTAGCTACTGCATTCGTCCAATCAGAAGCCTCCTGATAGGCGTTAGCCAGTTTTGCTAATGATTCTGTATCTTTTGGATTGGCTTCAATTTGTTTTTTAAGTCCTTCAATAGTAGGATTGCTCGCTGCCTGAGCTGGCTGAGCGGTAGTGGCTGTACTATTTGCGGTATCTGTCTGAGTTGTTTGTGCTTGTACAAAGGTTGCACTTCCTACAAGGATTAAACCTAAAAACAGAGTTTTGATATTAATTTTAGTCATTTTCATAATCTTACATTTTTAAAATTCTTAAAAACTAAAATTCAATAATAATTCCAGAAAAGCTAAAATTTTAGAAGCTTTAAGTTTTTTTAGAAAATATTAACGGCTATTGCTTTTTTTTAGCTTAATTTTTGATTCGTTCCCGTTTAAGTTATCTTTGTCATTCAACTATTTTTTAATAATTAATATAATTTCCCGGTATGAATATCATATTAGCCTCAACTTCCACACTATTTGGTGGAGCCTATTTAGAATATTTAAAAGAAGAATTAATCAAATTATATGAAGGGGTTGATGAAATTATTTTCATTCCTTTTGCCAGGCCAGGCGGAATATCTCACGATGAGTATACGGACAAAGCACGGTCTTTCTTTGAAACCATTCATATTAAAGTAAGAGGTCTTCACGAATTTGAAAATAAATCTGAAGCTTTACAACAGGCGAAAGGCTATTTTACAGGTGGCGGAAATACCTTCTTACTCGTTAAAACGCTGCATGAAGAAGGCTTAATGCAAGTCCTGAAACAAAATGTAGAAGGTGGAAAGCCGTATCTCGGATGCAGTGCAGGAAGTAATATCGGTGGCCAGAATATGAAAACAACCAATGATATGCCGATTGTTTACCCACCAAGTTTTGACTGCATGGGATTGGTCCCTTTTAATTTGAATCCCCATTATTTAGATCCTAATCCGGAGTTAAAACATAATGGCGAAACGAGAGAAACGAGAATTCTGGAATTCTTAACCCAAAATGATCTTAAAGTAGTCGGACTTCGGGAAGGAAACTGGATCAGAAGAAAAGGTAATACCATTACGGTAGAAGGAAGTGAACTGACCAGAATTTTTGAAAAAGGAAAAGAACCTTATGAAATAGAGTCGGGCAGTGAATTGTACTAACGAAAGCCTTATTTTAATTATATTTGATAAACAACAATGCAATGAAAAAAACAATTGCTGTTCTTACGCTCTCAGCGCAGCTGTTTTCTGCTCAGAATATCACCCAGAAACTGGATAAAGCCACCAAAGATCTCATGGAATCTTCTTCGGCTGTAGCTTCCAGCTTATCTTTTTATGTTTCCGATGAAAATGGAAATGTAATTTATGATTACCAGGGAAATAAAGGACTTTCCACAGCATCTACACAGAAAATATTTACGGCAGGAGCGGCATTGGAAGCATTAGGGAAAAACTATACCTATACCACTACATCAGGGTATTCCGGAACAATTTCCGGAGGCACTTTAAACGGAAACCTTTTCGTTTCATCCAATGGAGATCCTACACTGGGCAGCTGGCGGTATGAAGGATACAAACCTGAAAATTTTAAAACTAAATTAATAGAAGCCGTTAAAAAATCAGGGATTGCAAAAATTTCAGGCGATCTGATCATTGATGATTCTTATTTTGATCATCAGACGACTCCTGGAGGCTGGCCTTGGGACGATCTGGGGAATTATTACGGAGCCGGAGTTTGGGGAATCAACTGGAGAGAAAACCAGTTTGACATCAATATCAACGGAACAGATTTTAAAAGCTTTTCCTATCCTCTGGAGGGTGTAAAATGGCTGAATGACTTGAAAACAGGCGGAAGTTCAGATCAAAGTTTGATTTTTACGGCCCCTCATTCCGATGTTGCCCTAATCAATGGAATGCTGCCGGCCGGAAAAACGGTTACGGTTTCAGGTTCTACGCCCAATCCGCCTTTACAGCTGGGAGTAGAAGTGAAACAATGGCTGAAAGAATCTGGAATTGAATTTTCCGGAAAAGTGGTTACTAATTCTCAGCTTGAAATTGATGGAAAACAACCCTCAACGGCACCTAAAAATAATACGATTCTTACCTACCAGTCGCCGACGTTAGATAAAATCGTGTACTGGTTTTTAAGAAAGAGCATCAATTTTTATGGAGAAACACTCATTAAAACTTTAGGAAAAGAAAAAAAGGGAAATCCGAATTTTAAAAGCGGTGTAGCCTATCTTAAAGAATTCTGGAAGTCAAAAGGAATTAATGCGAATATGATTAATTTTGCAGACGGAAGCGGACTTTCTCCACAGAATTATGTTGCCGCAAAAGCAGAAGTTCAGGCACTTTTGTACACCAAAAAACAATCCTGGTTCGAATTCTATTATGATGGTTTTCCCACTCAGGATAACGGCATGAAAATGAAAAGCGGAACCATGCGTGATACTAAGTCATTTGCAGGATATCATACTGCAAAAGACGGTAAGAAGTATGTTTTTTCAATCATCATTAATAACTATCAGGGAAGCGGTGGTGCTGAACTGCAAAAAATCCTGAATGTTTTAAAATAAAATTGAATGAAAAATCGTCCGTTCTTAGCGAGAATCAATAATTGGTTTGTTTTTACATTACTGACGGTCATTGTGATTGCTTTAATTATCTCTTCTAATATTCTCATTACAAACTTAAGGGAAAAAGAAGCTGAAAGAATAAAGGTTTTTGCAACAGCCATTAAAATACTGCAGGATAATCAACAGAAAAGTTCAGAAACTCAGGAATTATTGTTTGCTATTCTAACTGAAAACGACCAGATTCCTTCGATTCTTACCGATGAAAATAAACAGCCCTTTATATTTGATGGCAGCTCCCGGAATATTGCACAGGAAATCCTGAAAGATCCTAATGAACTGCGAAAGCTGATTAAAAAGATGGAGAACAATTACGAGCCGTTTGAAATCGAGGTTGCCAATGGTGATAAACAGCTTGTATTTTATGATAACTCTGCATTGCTTAATAATTTAAGGTATTATCCTTATTTCTTAGGATTATTCATACTTTCCTATTTGATTTTTATATTCTGGTTTTTAAGAACCATTAAAAAGACGGACGAAGGCTACCTTTGGGCAGGTTTAGCCAAAGAAACCGCTCATCAGATTGGAACACCACTGTCTTCAATGATCGGCTGGATGGAAATTATGAAGTTAGATAATCCGGAGTCTGAGGGCGTACAGGAGATTGAAAAAGATATTGAAAGATTAAGAACGATCTCTGAACGATTCTCAAAAATTGGTTCTGTTCCTGAGCTGAATGATATGAATTTTAACCAGACTATTCAGGAGAATTACAGTTATTTGAAAACGCGTATATCGAGGAAAATTAATTTTACGCTGCAGCTTCCCAATTATACCGTTTTAATTCCTCACAATAAAATCCTTATGAGCTGGGTCATTGAAAATCTGGTTAAGAATGCAGTAGATGCGATGAAAGGAGAAGGATCACTTCAAATGTCGGTTTTTGAAAGAAATAAAAACATTTTGATTGAAGTGAAAGATACCGGAAGCGGGATGACCAAGCAACAGGCCAGAAATGCTTTTAAACCAGGTTATTCTACCAAAAAGCGTGGCTGGGGACTTGGGCTTTCGTTGGCGAGAAGAGTTATTCACGAATACCATAACGGAGATATTAAAATCTCTCAAACCGAAGTAGGAAAGGGAACTACGTTCAGAATTACGATAAGGAAAGCCTAATAAAAGAATCTGTCAGTAACAATAAAAAAACAAAAAGCGGGAAAAATATTCCCGCTTTTATTATTTCTTTCCAGTCAGCCACTGGTCTTGCAGTTTCTGTTCTGCCGGACTAGGATTGGCTTTAAACTGTAGGTTTTCTATAGTCAGTTTATCCAGAATCGCTTTTCCTTTAAGAGATAGTTTTTCTGTTTTATCACCATTCTTTCTCAGGATAGTTACCGTAACGTTCTGACCGTCTTTAATCGTTTTAGAATAACTGATAAAATCCTGTACATTCTTAATATCTACGGTTTTACCATCTAATGCCAGAATTTCATCGGTAATTTTAAATCCTATACTTTTTGAAAATGATGATAACGCTGAGTTTTCATCAAAGATAAAAGTTTTGTTCTTTTCGTTATATCCAGTCTGGTTCGGATCTTTGATAAACCAGAAAAGAGGTGGAGTATCCTGTTTCTTTATTTCTACCCCTACCATATTCAGGTATTCAGCATAAGGAGTCGGCTGGTTTCCTGCAATATATTTGGTATAGAAATCCTTGATTTGAGGATAACCGGTTACCGTTACCAGTTCATCGATAAGCTTATCATCTTTAAAAGGCTTATTTTCTCCAAATCTTTGAGACAGTTTTCGGATCATATCTCGGTAGCCCATTTCTCCGTTGGAGAGTTTTCTCAATTCAATATCCAGGCACATCGCAAGAAGAGTTCCCTTTTCATACACATTTCTGTACTGATCTTTATAAGGCTCCTGCAATACATTTTTACTCATCACCGTAAAGGGCATTGTATCATCATAATTTTTAGAATTGGTAATTTTTTCACCAATTCTCTGTAAAAATTCCTCCTTATTGATCAGGCCTTCCTGGATCTGGAATAAATTCGCAAAATATTCCGTTCCGCCTTCATACATCCAAAGGTGCTGAGACATTTTAGGATCTGCATAATCGAAATAATGGATCTCTTCAGAATGTGTTTTCAAAGGATTTACCGTATGGAAGAACTCATGGGACACCACATCCGTAATCGTTTTGTCGATGGCATCTTTCGGCATCATTTCAGGAAGAACGACACTCGTAGATTCATGATGCTCCAAAGCTCCGAATCCCTTGATCTGCGGCCCGTCTGTTCCTGCAAGATAAAGCATGATTGCATATTTCTTGTTGGTATTCATATCACCCAGGAATTTCTTTTGGGCAACCACCATTTTCTCTAAGTTATCCTTAAAATCTGCCGCTTTATATTTCCCTGTCGGAGAATATACGCCCAGCACAAGATCCATTCCGCCTGCATTAAAAGTGATATAATCCGGTTTGGTATACATTAGCGGCGAGTCTGTTACCTTGGCATAATTGGCCAACGTATAAGTGTCCGTAGATTCAGATTTGTCCTGATCAACCAAAGCCGTTGTTCCATAGAAATCCGTTGGTTTCTGGATGACGAGCTGATAAGGTACATCCTGCATATTATCAATATATCCGATAAAACCATGGGTGTTGATCAGGTATACTTTACCCTGTTCAATATCAGTTCCGGAAGGGGAGAATACCGCTTTATGCTTGGAATTATCCATCTCATCATCGAAACTGTCATTAACCAGATAGGTGATTTTACTTAAGTTCTGGGCATTTTTAAGTGAATACGTATTATCATTCACCTTTGTAAAAGCCAGTTCTCTTCCTTTGTTATCAAAAAATTTGATGCCTTCTATAAACCTTCCGTAATCATCCAAAGAATAGGTGCCTGGAACCGTTTTAGGAAAATGAAACTTAATGTCACCGGATTTCATTTTTGGAAATTCCATGGTAACAGCCACTTTATCGTCCTTTACATTCACCAGATCGATATTGGTTTTAATAGATTGGGCAGTGGCCAGAAAAGAGGCGGCCATACCTAAGCTAAGTGCAATTTTTTTCATTGAGTCTGAATTATAGTTAAGTAGTTGTTTTAAATTTCCATTTGTTACGGATTACAGTATTAAACTTTTCTTAATTTTAATAAAAAGTTGAAAAATCAGCTCTGTATATGGATTTACTCTCCTTGTATAATTATTGTACAGAAATATAATTGATATAATAATTGGGATTAAACTGAACCGGTGTTCCTTTTGTAAGAGTTATAGTCTGCCAACTTTCTGTAGGATTAATAGTTTTTTCACCATCAATTCTGATAGGAAGTTTAAAATTCTCAACCACATTCGTATAACGGAATTTTAAAACGTTTCCATTTTGAGCATATTCCAGTGTCGGAATTTTAATCGTTCTCAGATATTGGTTAAATACGCTCGAGAAATCAATTCCTGATTTAGATGAAATATAATTTTCAACCTGCTCGGTCGTCACGGTCTGGTGGTAGAAGTCTTTGCTGAGTCCCCTTAAGATCTGTCTGAATTTTTCATCATTGTTAATCACCTGTCTGATGGTGTGAAGCATGCTGGCACCTTTTGGATACATATCGCCGCTGCCTTCATTTCTTACACCATATTTTCCGATGATCGGAATATCATTGTCAATTGTTTTTCGAAGCCCTAATGCATATATTTCCGCTGACTTTTTATCCATATATTTTTCCGTAAAAAGTACTTCGGAATACATGGTGAAACTCTCATGAATCCACATGTCAGCCAGATCTTTGGCCGTAATATTATTGGCAAACCATTCATGCCCGCTTTCGTGAACAATAATATAGTCCCACTTCAGTCCCACGCCCGTTCCGGAGAGATCTCTTCCGCGGTAGCCATTCTCATACCCGTTTCCATAAGCTACGTTGCTTTGATGCTCCATTCCCAGATAGGGAGATTCCACAATCTTATAAGAATCTTCATAAAAAGGATAAGGGCCAAACCAATATTCAAATGCTGAAAGCATGGGTTTCACCTGTTCAAATTGCTTTTTAGCTTTATCTATATTGTAATCCAGTACCCAGTAATCCAGGTCCAGTTTTCCTTTTTCCCCGGTAAAAGTATCTTTGAAATTCACATATTTTCCGATATTCGGAATAATAGAATAAGGGTTGATTGGGTTTTTAACTTCCCAAGTGAAAATATTTTTCCCGCCTTCCGTTTTTTTATTGATTAATCTTCCGTTTCCAACGCCTACCAGATCCTGCGGGGTAATAATTTTCATAACGATGCCGTTGTCAGGTTCATCACTCCAGATATCTTTTGTCGGTAGCCAGATAGAAGCGCCGATTCCCTCAACCGCAGCACTGATCCATGGGTTACCGTTACGATCTTTGGTAAAGACCCAGCCATTGTCCCATGGTGCATTTATAGAGATTTTCGGGTTCCCGGAATACGCAATATCAATGGTGAATTTTTCTCCCTTTTTAAATTTTTTCTTCGTGGTGATAAAAATGAAATCTCCATCCTGTTTGTAAGAAGCAATTGCAAAGCTGGCTTCTATTTTATCTGCTTTCATAGGCTGCAGCAGATCAATCTGAAATACAGGGTTGGTAACATCTTTTATAATCTCAAAGCTAATCCTATTGCTTCCTTTAACACTTTTCGAATCAAAATCAGGCTCTACGGAAAGTTCATATTTTTTGACATCCCAAAAGTTTCGGAACTGCGTATTAGAACCTTTTAAAGTATCTTGTTTGGTGAAGTTTTTAGGCTGCTCTAAGACTTGCCCGAAAACAAGCCCTGATGCAAATAAAAGAGTGTATGACAGCTTTTTCATTTATAAATTAAATTAATCTACCCAAAAGTAGAAAAATTAATGCCAATTGACATAAAAATAAATAAGTTTACGGTAACTCCATACAATGAGATCATTTGAAAATGCTGAAGGTCAGATATGCTAAAGGCTCCCATATTTTATAAATCTTAAAATAGAGAAGCCTTTAAAAATGCTATGGTAGAAAGTAATTATTCCTGTACTGCCGGAAGATTTGATTCTCTTTTCTGAACCTTTTTATACGTATAGGCACACATAATAATACTGAATTCATATAATAAAAGCAGCGGCATTGCAGCCATAATCATACTTAAAACATCTGCAGGAGTAATGATTGCTGCCACCACCATAATAAGAACAATGGCATGTCTGCGGTACGTCCTCATGAATTTAGGATTTAGAATCCCAATACTGGTAAGGAAATAAATAAGAATCGGAAAAAGAAAAACGATTCCCATTCCCAATACTACCTGTAAGAATAAAGTTGTGTAATCACTTAAATCATATAAAGGAATGATGATATCGGAAATCTTAAAAATAACCCCGAAATTTACTGCGAAAGGAAGGATTAAAAAATATCCGCATAAAACTCCTGTCATAAACAGAATCCATACAGAATTGATGATGAAAATTGAATTTTTTCTTTCTCTGGGATGCAAAGCCGGACCAATAAAACGCCATAATTCCCAGACAATATAAGGAAATGCCGCTACAATGCCCCCAAAAATGGAAACCGCCATCATCACATTAAACTGCTGGTAAAGTCTTTGTACACGTACAGGAAATTCCTTAGGAAGATGTATGCTGTCTTCTCCCAAAATCAATCTGGAAAAATGATTCACAATCTTAAAAGTGGGAAAATCATTTCTTGTAGGACCGAAAAAGATATGGTCCATGATCCAGTTAATATTAAAACCAACAATAAAAGCAGCAATTATGATTGCGATCATTGAGCGGACAAGATGGCCTCTTAATTCTCCAATATGTCCAAGAAAGGACATTTCTTTACCTTCACTCACAGAATAATTTTTTAAGATTTCAAATTTATGAAAAATGTTTGAGTAAAGCAGGAAGTTTCATAAGAGAAGCAGGAAGTTTAGATATTAAAAAATTTCCTCCTGATTTTACCTGCAAAATGTTTGATTTTCAACTTCATTTTTAGGCTTCACTCTTAATTTATTCCTTCATCAAGAAGCTTGTGTAGATCGATGATACCAAAGTATTTTCCATTTTCTGTAACAATAAGCTGCCCGATGTTATTTTCTTTTAAGATCTTCATGGCTTCTTTTGCCAGAGTATCTTTTTCTACTGTTTTCGGGTTGGCAGACATGATGTCTTTAGCCGAAATGGTGGTGATATCGCTTCCGTTCATCAGCATTCTTCGTAAATCTCCGTCAGTAATAACCCCAATAATTCTTTCCTGATCAGTTACCACTGTAATACCATGGCTGGATGCACTAATTGAAATAATAACATCTCTAACGGGTGCATCTTCAGTTACCTGAGGTTTTTGTGGAGAAACAAACTGATCTACTTTTGAGATTAAATTTTTACCCAGACTTCCCCCTGGATGGAATTTCGCAAAATCATTAGCTTTAAAATCATTCAATTCCATTAAAGCAATAGCCAGAGCATCTCCTAAAACCATTTGCACAGTAGTAGAGCTGGTAGGCGCCAGTTTATTAGGGCAGGCTTCCATATCTACATGTGTATCCAGGATGACCTCCGAGAACTCGGCAAGCTTACTGCTCTTATTTCCCGTCATCCCAATCAAAGCAGAAGAATAGCTCTTTAAATAAGGAACAAGTGTTGCAATTTCTGGAGAATTTCCGGAGTGGGAAATACAAAGAACAACATCATGTTTCTGAATCACCCCCAAATCACCATGAATTGCTTCCGATGCGTGAAGAAACTGTGAAGGTGTACCGGTAGAGTTTAAAGTGGCAACTATTTTATTTCCGACATGGGCAGATTTACCAATTCCTACAACAATTAATTTACCTTCAGCGGAATGGATGATTTCTACTGCCTTTGCAAAATCATCACCAATTCTGTTTTTTAATTTTTCAAGTTCAGAAATCTCTATTTCCAACGTACTTTTGGCTATTGAAATAATATGGGCTCTTTCCATTTTTATTTTGATGGGGTCTACAAATTTTATTTTATGAGTTATACAAAAAATCAACTAAAAAACGTTATATTTAAAAAAGAATATTTAATATAAATTTTATTTTTTATAAATTCGTTCGCTTTTATTTTAAGTGAATTTTTTATAACTTTGGGATAGATGCAAATTTAGCAATAGAAAATTAGATGAGCGCAAAAAAAGCCAATTTATCAGGCGAATTGAAAAAGTATTTCGGGTTTTCTACTTTTAAAGGCCAGCAAGAACTAATCATAGAAAATCTCTTGGAAGGGAAAGATATTTTTGTTCTGATGCCTACGGGAGGAGGTAAGTCATTATGTTACCAGCTTCCGGCTCTTATATCAGAAGGTACGGCAATAGTAGTTTCACCCTTAATAGCGTTAATGAAGAATCAGGTAGATGCGGTAAACGGTCTTTCGTCCGAAGATGGGGTAGCCCATGTTTTAAATTCTTCATTAAATAAAACGCAGACTAAGCAAGTCTTCGATGACATTAAAAGCGGGAAAACCAAACTCTTATATGTAGCCCCGGAATCTTTAATTAAAGAAGATTATCTGGATTTCCTGAAAGATGTGAAAATTTCTTTCTTTGCTATCGATGAGGCACACTGTATTTCAGAATGGGGACATGATTTCAGACCTGAGTACAGAAATTTAAAATTTATTATAGACAAAATAGCTGATGTTCCGGTTATAGCACTTACTGCTACTGCTACACCAAAAGTTCAGGATGATATTCAGAAAACACTGGGTATGGCGAATGCACTTGTATTCAAGGAAAGCTTCAACCGTCCGAATCTGTACTATGAAGTACGTCCAAAAGTGAATGTCGATAAAGAAATTGTTAGATTTATCAATCAACATAAAGGAAAATCAGGAATTGTTTACTGTCTGAGCCGCAGAAAAGTGGAGGAATTTGCCCAGCTTCTGCAGGTGAACGGAGTGAATGCGCTTCCTTATCATGCCGGCCTTGATCAAAAAGTAAGAGTAGCAAATCAGGATAAATTCCTGATGGAAGAAGCTGATGTTATTGTAGCGACGATTGCATTCGGAATGGGAATTGACAAACCGGATGTGAGATTTGTAATTCATTATGATTTTCCAAAATCACTGGAAAGCTATTACCAGGAGACGGGAAGAGCAGGAAGAGATGGTGGTGAAGGTCATTGTCTGGCATTCTATGATCCAAAAGATATAGAAAAGCTGGAGAAATTTCTGGCCCAAAAACCTGTTTCTGAAAGAGAGATTGGTCTGCAGCTTCTCAATGAAGTGGTGGGCTATGCTGAAACCTGTATGAGCAGAAGACAGTATATCCTATACTATTTTGGGGAAAACTTTGATCCCGTAACCGGTGATGGAGCCAATATGTGTGATAATGCATCCAATCCTCCCACCCTCAAAGATGCTTCTGAAGATCTTAAGAAAGTACTTGAATTAATCAGAGACACGGGCGAAAAATTTAAGTCTAAAGATTTAATTTCTGTTATTGTAGGAAAAGAAAATGCCGTAACCAAGTCTTATAAGATGGAAAAAACATCTTATTTTGGTTTTGGAAAACACGAAAAAGATAATTATTGGAAAACAATTTTAAGACAGGCTACCGTTCAGAATTTCCTGCAAAAGGATATTGAAACTTATGGTGTCTTGAAAATTTCAGAGAAAGGACAGCTAGCTTTACAAACTAAAAAAGCTCCAACTTTTTTAATTGCAGAAGACAGGGAGTTTGATTTAAGCCAGACTAAAGCAGACAGCGATCAGATTCAGATGCAGGCGGGTGGCGGTCTAGACCAAAACTTATTTGGTCTGTTGAAAGAACTGAGAAAAAAAGTCGCAAAAAAATATGGAATTCCGCCTTATACAGTATTTATGGATCCCAGTCTGGAGGACATGACGGTTCAGTATCCTATTACAGTAGAGGAAATTACCAAAATCTATGGAGTTGGTGAAGGTAAAGCGAAAAAATATGGTAAAGAATTCGCGGACTTCATCAAAACTTACGTAGAAGACAATAATATCGAACGTACCCAGGATATGGTACTGAAACAGGTGGCCAATAAATCCAGCCATAAAGTGTTTATCATTCAGAGTACGGATAAAAAAATTGATCTTGAAGATATAGCAAGAGCCAAAAATCTATCAATGAATGATTTGTTGAAAGAAATGGAACGTATTGTATATCAGGGCACCAAACTGAATATCGATTATTATATTGAAGATAATTTTGATGAAGATATCGTAGACGGTTTCATGGAGTTTATGAACGACTCTGAAAGCGATAGTATGAAAATCCTGCTTGATGAATTTGGCGATGAACTTTCTGATGAAGAAGTGAGAATGTTAAGAATTAAATTCATTAGCGACGTTGCTAATTAAAAAAATATTAACCTTACCTGATGTGGGTAAGGTTTTTTACTAAGATGAAAAAGATTTCTGTTATGTTTATTCTGCCGGATTTAGAAACCGGAGGTGCAGAAAGAATTATTACTACCATTGCGAACCATCTTTCCCGAGATCGGTTTGAACCTAAGATTTTGCTTCTTCGCAAGCGCGGCGGCTATCTTAGTCTTCTTAAAAATGATGTTGAAATTATTGATATCAATACGGAAAGGATCAGACATTCTCTGAAGCCGATTTTATCCGAGATCTATCGCAGAAAACCCGATATTGTATTTTCCGGATATGGAGAAGTGAATGCCTATTTATCATTATTTATCAAGCTTTTTCCAAGGACAAAATTTATTGCACGGGAAACCAATGTTGTTACCCAGCATGTGACCAGAAAAGAAATAAAATTCTTTTATAATTTTTATAATAACTATCAGAGAATCATTGCTCAGAGCGATGATATGATGAAAGATCTTACCAAGAATTTCAACATCAAGTCGGATAAGATTATTAAAATAAACAATCCGGTAGACTTTGAGTTTATCGATCAGAAACTGTTAACTTCCAAAAAGCCTGAAAGTTTTAAATACAACTACAAAAATGTAGTTGCCATCGGAAATTTATCATCCAGAAAAGGCTTTGATAATTTGCTGAAGGTATTTTCAAGGCTTAAAAATGAAAATATACTACTGCATATTCTGGGCGATGGTCAGGACCGGGAGATTCTGCATCAGATGAAAGAATTTTTGGGACTGAAAAATGTATTTTTTCACGGCAGACAGGATAACCCTTACGAGTTTTTGAAGTATGCAGATCTCTTTATTCTTTCGTCAAGGTATGAAGGTTTCCCGAATGTATTATTGGAAGCAGGAGCCTGCGGAACCTATTCACTGGCCAATAACTGTCCGGGAGGCATTAATGAAATCATTCAATCCCTTGTCAACGGTGAGGTGTCAGATATTGAAAATCATGAAGATTTTTCTCAGCATATCATGAGGATTCTGCATCAGAGCTATGATAAAGAAGCCATTAAAAACTCAATACGATCAAGATTTGCAAAAAATATTATTCTAGACAGGTATGAAAAAGTATTGCTGGACCTGATGAATAAATAAAATAACTTTTTATTCGTTTTGTTCGCAGATTTTACAAATTATTGATACTTATATTTTACAAATTAGCTAAATCCTTTGGATCAGAACATTCGAACTTCAGGAATTGTAAAACCTATTTTGATTCTGGAATAAGTCCAAATTCTTATATTTCCTTACCTTTGAAGTCATTAATTTTATTAAAATCAACCTTCAATACATGAAAAAGATCCCGAAATTAGGATGTATCTGCGAACAACCATCTATGAGTCATAATGATTATAGAAGTTCCGAAGTAGGAATAGATCATACCAACGGAAGACATGGTGAGGTAACCATTCAGCAGTGCAAGCTTTGCCAAAGGATATGGGTTCATTACCTTGTAGAATATGAACATTATTCTCATTCAGGAAGATGGTACAAAGGGATTCTTGCTAAAAAAGACCTTTCGGGAATTACTCCTGAAAATGCAGTAGCATATCTGGAAAGTCTTGAGTGGTATCTGTATGGCGGTTCATTTTTTGGGAATACTGTTGAATTCGGGCAGGGAAAAGTGAATGTAGATATATAAAATATTTTCAATTGATTTTAACGGCTAAGATTTAAAAATAAATAAGATGGGAAAACTCATGAAGCCATGTATAATTGCTATTTCAATACTGAATTCTGTTGTAATAACAGCTCAGCAGAAAACAATTTCAAGAAAAGAATTATTAAAAACTACTATTGATCAGAATGTTAAATCAGCAGAAATTCAGGAGATAACAATGGCTGCCGGACAAGGAGCTCCTGAACATCTTCACCCGTGTCCTGTTTTAGGATTAATAAAATCAGGGGAAGCCGTTTTCCAGATAGAAGGTCAGCAGAAAGTGATACTTCATGAAGGAGATGCTTTCTATGAACCTAAAAACATGAAAATTCTTCATTTTGATAATGCATCTGCAGAAAAACCACTCATATTTACAGCAATCTACCTGAAAAAGGGGAATGAAGAAAATATAAAATTATTAAAATAAAAATTCATAAATCAATCATCTAAATTATCAATCTCAAAATTGATAAAACTCACTTTGGTTCTTGCTAATTTATATGTAAATTTGTAAGAATTAAGAAAGATAATAATAACAAATTCATAAAATAACATGAGTCAATTCGATGTTACCGTAATAGGTTCTGGTCCTGGTGGTTATGTTGCTGCAATTCGTGCTGCGCAATTAGGCTTCAAAACAGCAATTATTGAAAAATATCCAACGTTGGGAGGAACTTGTCTTAATGTAGGATGTATTCCTTCAAAAGCACTTCTGGACAGCTCTGAGCACTTCGAAAATGCAAAACATAATTTTGCAGGTCACGGAATCATTATCAATGAGCCACAGGCAGATATTGCAAGAATGGTTGAACGTAAAAACGAAGTGGTAGATCAGACAACCAAAGGGATCAACTTTCTGATGGACAAAAACAAAATTACTGTTTTTGAAGGAGTTGGAAGTTTCGAATCTGCGACTCAGATCAAAGTAACGAAAAAAGATGGTTCTTCTGAAACGATCGAATCAAAATATACGATCATTGCAACAGGTTCCAAGCCTTCTTCACTTCCATTTATCACGCTTGATAAAGAAAGAGTGATTACTTCTACCGAAGCATTAAACCTTAAAGAAGTTCCTAAGCATTTAGTGGTTATCGGAGGCGGTGTTATCGGTCTTGAATTGGGCTCTGTCTATTTAAGATTAGGTGCTCAGGTAACAGTTGTTGAGTTTATGGACAAGATCATTCCTGGGATGGACGGTGCATTAAGCAAAGAATTAACAAAAGTGCTGAAAAAGCAGGGAATGAAGTTCATGCTTTCTACAGCGGTTTCTGCTGTTGAAAGAAACGGAGATTCTGTAAAAGTTACCGCTAAAGATAAAAAAGGAGAAGAAGTAGTTGTAGAAGGAGATTACTGTTTAGTTTCTGTAGGAAGAAAACCTTATACAGACGGGCTTGGTCTTGAAAAAGCAGGCGTTGAACTGGATGAAAGAGGAAGAGTGAAAACAAATGATCACTTACAGACTAATGTTGCTAACATCTATGCTATCGGTGACGTGATTAAAGGCGCAATGCTTGCTCACAAAGCTGAAGAAGAAGGCGTATTGGTAGCAGAACAATTGGCGGGTCAGAAACCACATATCAACTATAACTTGATTCCTGGGGTTGTTTATACCTGGCCTGAAGTTGCTGGTGTAGGTAAAACCGAAGAGCAGTTAAAAGAAGAAGGAGTGGCTTACAAAGTAGGTTCTTTCCCAATGAGAGCCTTAGGAAGAAGCCGTGCAAGCGGAGATGTTGATGGGTTGGTTAAAATCATTGCTGACGAAAAAACAGATGAGGTATTAGGAATGCACATCATTGGCGCAAGAGCGGCCGATTTGATCGCAGAAGGCGTTATCGCTATGGAATTCCGTGCAAGTGCTGAAGATATCGCAAGAAGTTCTCATGCTCACCCAACTTATGCTGAAGCTATTAAAGAAGCAGCATTGGACGCTACAGGTAAGAGATCAATTCATATGTAATTAACTATTGAATATAAAAAATTCAAGAATTATAGATAAAGAGAAACCAATTTCTGGTTTCTCTTTTTTTTGGCATAAAAATGGGAATTGACGTAATAAATGTAACCATGAAGAATAGTTTTATGAGTTTGTTGCTTTTTGTAGGAATAAATTCATTTGCTCAGGAAGCCGGAAAAGTCGGGGAACTTTTAAAAAATGAAGTTTCCACTATCGAAAAGCAAACTCCGGCCAATGAAGATAGAAAAAACAGAAATTCTGATTTTTCCAGATCTGACAAAGGCAGCTTTCCAAACAGTACGAAAAAAAATCCAAATTATCAGTGGAACCAGAATTACGGATATGCAGAAGTTTTTGTGAGAATTCCGGAACAGGGGTTTTTCACCGTTGAGGTTGATGATCAGGCAATTTCAAATGCTTCCGGGAAATATCGCTTTTTCGATCTGCAGGCAGGCAGAATTCCGATTTCGGTCTATGATAATGGATATTTAATTTATAGAACTACACTAAGACTCCGAAATAATAACAGACTGGTGCTGGATTTCTTTACCGATAAAGGGTTGTATCTGTTGGATTCTTATCCTGTACAAAATGAGTCCTATGGGTTTAACGACTGGAATGATGTCTGGAATAATCCATATGGCAATCAGCCGGGAAATGGTTCATACGGCAATATAATGGATAATAATACCTTCATGCAATTTTTTGAGATGATGCAAAAAAATGAAAAATTTGATGATGGTAAAATTTTGATGATTAAACAGCAAATCAATATTACTTCATTTACTTCCCAACAGATAAGGGATTTGGTAAAATCTTTGAGCTTTGATAAAAACAAATTGATGATGGCCAAGCTATTATACTGTCAATGTGCTGATAAAAATAAGTACTTTTTGGTATACGATGCCTTTGACTTTGATAGCAGCAAACGTGAATTAATGGAATTCATCACCCAATCATAAACTCTACAGAGAGAATAGATCTATTAATCTATATATAATTATTTGTTTATCAATATTATATAATTTTGAATATATTCAAAAAATATAAATATTTTATGTGGTCATCACAACAGCTGAAATAAAGTAAAGGAGGTTAATTTGACTTCCTTTTTTACTTATAAAAGTTATTTTAGCAATAAGCAATTCCGTCTTTTTGCAAGTAAGGTGATTATTTCCTTACCTTTGCAGACTAATTCTATCATTCAATGCAACTCGGAAAAACTCAGACTTTAAAAATTTCAGAAAAAAATACCTCAGGATGGATCTTAACGGATGATTCAGGCGAAAAAGCATTTTTGCCCAAAATTTTCGTTCAGGATGACAAAGAAGTCGATGACGAGATTGAGGTTTTCGTATATCAGGATGATAATAAATTAAAGGCTACTACTGAAATTCCTTTAGCCGAAGTAGGCCAGTTTGCAGTAATGAGCTGTGTACAGAGTCTTCCAAGCGGAGCCTTTATGGAATGGGGAATTATCAAAGACCTTTTTGTTCCGTATAAGCAGCAGAAATCTAAAATTATTGAAGGTAAAAGATACCTGGTTCATCTCTATGTAGATGAAGACCTGGAATTAATTACCGGAACAACAAAGTTTAAAAGAAATCCACAATATCAGGATCTTCCATTTAAGCAGGGCGATAAAGTTGACCTAATTTTAATGAACGAAAGTGAGTTGGGATGGAATGTTGTAGTGAACAAAGAATATATCGGATTGATATATGCCTCTGACGTTTTCAAAAAACTATATCCGCTTTCAGAAGAAACCGGTTACATCAAAGCCATTCGTGAAGATGGTAAAATAGATGTTTCCCTGCAGCCAGAAGGATTTGAAAATATTGATGAATTCAAGCAGAAAATACTTGATAAACTGAATGAAAACTACGGACTGCTTTATCTTTCAGACAAATCTTCTCCTGAAGAGATCAAAGAAGAACTTCACATGAGTAAAAAGAACTTTAAAAAAGCACTTGGAGGACTTTATAAAGATAAAATTGTTGACATCTTAGACGATAAGATCAAGTTAGTATAAAAAAAAAGCTGTTTCATTTATTTTGAAACAGCTTTTTTTATCTCATGTCTTCCACTCAACTTAATATTAATACGCTTGGGAGCTAGAAACTGGAAGTAATTGAAACCGGAAGCTAAATTATAGAACCAATTACTTCTAAGATTCATCTTATAGCTTAAACCCTTCTCATTAGATTCAGGTTAATTGCTTTAATTTCTATTTTTCAGCAGCAGCCAGCCACTATAGATTCTTCCGTCTGAGATTTTGATGGTATACCAGTAACTACCGGTAGATACCGGTTCAGAGTTGTATTTTCCGTCCCATTCGAAAGGCTTTTTATTGATGGTTTGTTTCAGGATCATAAAACCTTTTCTATCGTATACATAAACTTCAGTTCCCGGATAATTTTCCAATCCGGCAATTTTCCAGGTATCATTGAATCCGTCGCCATTTGGAGTAATGGTATTCGGAATACTAAAGATCGAAAATTCTTTTTGTCCGATAATACATCCCGATTTTGTTCTTACATAAACGGTGTACTGTCCAAGGTTAAGATTATTGAAAACATTGGAATCCTGCCATATGAAATTGTCTAAAGAGTATTCATAATTTCCTGAGGCAGATAAAATAACCGTTGCAGAATTATTTGTAACATTCACAGAGACAATCTGCGCCAGTACAGAATAACTTACCTGGATGATGTCCGTATTTTCACATCCAAAATTGTTGGTTACTTTTACCGAATAAGTTCCTGGCGTTGAAACAGTGATTGTTTGCGTTGTGGCTCCGGTATTCCATAGATAATTTTTGAATCCCGGTCCTGCATCTAAAGTCAATGTTTTTCCTGCACAGAAATCCATCTTTTCAGGAAGATCAATGGTCGGTTTTGGATTGATGGTTAAGGTCAGCCTTATCACCGTAAAGCATCCGTCTGTGGTTGCTACTCTTACATGAATAACTGTTGTACCGATAGGAAGGACATAGTTGGAAGGATTAGGAATTGCATTACCTGTAATATCCGAATAGCTAAAAATATAATTGGTTGGATTATTAATGATGTTTCCTTCATAAGAATGGAGATTAACACTCATTGTATTTCCTGTACTGCTGTTGCATAGCGTTTCCGTATAATTACCAGCCGGAACATTATTGATAGAAAGCGTAACGGAAATGCTTAGCTTTTCAGATTCACAGCCATTTACTGTTTGTGTAACATAATAGGTTTGCCCATGAACAAGCGGAGTAGTTATGGGTAGAATATTTCCTGCAGCATTATAAAATATTAATGAATTTCCTGTAACCATTAAATTCGCCAGCGTAGGATTGGCAGAAGCACAAAAATCCTGTGCCGCATTGGCAGTAGGTTTTGGGGTACTGTTTACTGTTACGGTAACAGGTATTTTATTACTTTCACATCCGTTGATCGTTTGAGAGGCATAGTAGGTTTGCCCGGTAACAAGAGCTGTTGTTGACGTCAGAACATTTCCTGCTGCATTATACCATTGAATATTTTGTCCGGTGATCTGTAGATCCGATATTTTAGGATTGCCCGTAGCACAGAAAGTTTGAGCCGGATTTGCTGTGGTTGGAAGAGCAGGAGAAGTTACCACTACATTCTGGTTTTGTGTGGAAATATTCCCGTTGCCATCGTTATACATCCAATGGATAATATAATTCCCCGGAATGGAATAGGAAAGGGGATCTGTAGTCGTTGCAGTTATCAGTCCGGCACAATGATCGGTAGCAGTAGGGATATTTGAAATAACTGTATGACAATCTCCGGTGATATCAGGTAGATTTACCAGATTGGGAGCAGGGGCTGCGGTATCACCCACTAGAACATTTATCGTAAAACTTCCATCACATCCGCCGGTACTGGTGACCTGGCAGGTATACGTTCCAGCATTGGCAGCACTGGCATTAGGAATCGTAGGGTTTTGCAGATTGGATGTAAATCCGTTAGGTCCTGTCCAGCTGTAAGAAGTTCCGCCGGTGGCATTAAGCTGGAGTGATGAATTGGGGCAGATAGGAGAGTTGGAAGTCAAAACACCTGAAGAAGTACAGTCTCCAAATTTTGCAATAAATACATCGTTTGACGGATGTCCTCCCTGCTGTTGGAAGGTTCCCGGAGTAGCAATTCCTGTGGTGTTGTTACTTGACATTCCTGTAAAATAGATATAGCCTTCATTGTCTTTTGTAATTTCAGCTAATTGTGTAGCTCCGTTACCTCCATAGAATGTTCCCCATTCTTTTATGTTATTAATATTATATTTTAAGAAGAAAGATTTCATATATTGGCCTGTTGAGGGCATATATGCATTTGGGGTTGCTATATCTGTTTGTCCTACATCAGCCAGTCCGCTGAAAAAGACATTTCCGGTGGTATCCACATAAGCAAATAATTGCATCATATAATGAAAATCAAAGTAAGCCTTTACAATGGTATTGTTAGTTAGATTTACCCTCCATATACCTGCTTTATTGAGGGTGTCTGTGAATTCTCCTGCAAGAATTAGCGTATTGTTGATTATTTTTGCATCTCGGATAACATCCTGTCCGGCAAGTCCATAATAGCTTGATCTTAATAGACTTCCTGTTTTTGAAAACTTCAGATATAGTCCATCGGTTACCCCCGAATTGGTAGATTGAAAGGGATTGATCATGAGTATATTGTGAGACTGCGTAGCTCCAATGACTTCCAGATTATCAACTGAAGAAAATATTTTGAAAACAGAGGTTGAATGATCTGATGCTCCAAAAAAAGTAGACCATTCCGTATTTCCTAATGGATCTAGAGATGCAAGAAAACCGTCAAAATAACCGGCAGGACTTGCTTTTACTGCCTGGGAAGCATTCATTACAGGGAAATTAGGACTATTGGTTTCCCCACCAATATAAACATGGCCCTGATTATAGGAAACAGTGGCAAAATTATCATAAGTAATTCCGATGAAATCTTTCTGGAAAATCAGGCCACCATTTGGATTAAATTTGGTAAGCACCACATCTCTGTTTGTACCCGTTCTTTCCATATATCCACCCGCGTAAATATTCTTATTTTCATCAAAATCAACATCCATAAAAGTGTCATTCCCTGAAGAACCGAAATATGTTCCCCATATTCTCTGACCGTTTTTAGTTAATTTCATAAGAAAAGCATCGTAATTAGCAATAACATTTTGCTGATAGGTACCGGAAGTAGCAAAATTTGTACTACTGTTTGTTGCTCCAGACAAATAACCAGTACTTTCAATATCTGTTTTTATTCTTCCATAATCTTCACCATATCCACCCGCGTAACTTCCCCAGATTCTTGTTGGGACAGGATCAATAACAATTACTTTATTGGCTATATCAATAGGAGAGTTAAAACCAAAAGTCTGGTCACCAAGATTTTTAAAGGAAACTTCTATATTCTCTTTTCTGGTTCCTTCAATCCAGCTGTTGGGAATGTTTTCATGAATATCTCCAAAACGAACGTTCATAGCCAGCTTGCCATCTTTTATTGAAGTAGGAGCACCATTGAATTTCATTTTAATATCAGAGATTTTTCCTCCGGGATGAATGATGAAATTGTATTCTACAGGTTTTAAAGAATCAGTAGGTTTAAAAAATACCAAATCAATATTGGAATAGATATTTTTGTAATAAATCCTCTGGTAACGGTGAACATTCGTTATGCCTTTCGGGTTATTGGGCAGATTAAAATAATTCTCATAGTCACCTGACTTTCCCTCTGCGATAATCTTTGAATTTTTGTTTGAATTGATCAGTTCAATATCAATCCTATGAAACAGCTTTTCGTAAATGAATTCATCATGAGCTTCTTTCCCCTCCGAAACTTTATTTTTGATATATTTCGAAGCATTGGGATTGGGTGTTTTTTTAGTTTCATAAATATCATATGAAAATCCGTTGGAACGTAATTGAACATTAAGTCCGGCTGAGTGATACAGATACTTCACTTCATTATTCCCCTTTCCCTCCTGATCAATGATCTGACCTTTGTTTTCGTAAAAATAGTATTGATGGTCTTTTAAAATTTTGTTTTGAGAATATATAAGAATTCCACTCAAAACTGAGAAGAGAAATAAAATTTTTTTCATCGATTATTTATTTTGCCGCAAATATATCAAAAATCCTCTCCTTTCCGCAGATTATGCCGGGTAATATAAATTCGATTCCAAAAAATATGATGTAAATCATACAAAATTGTTTAATTATTTTGTTTAACAATTTTGTCAAAAATAGAATTTGATTTACATTTGCACAAAATTGTTTAACAATAATGTCAAATCAAGCGAAAAAAGACCAAACACAGGAATTGATCAAAGAGACAGCGAAGAATTTATTCTTTGTGAAAGGGAAATTTGATGCTACTACCCAAGAAATTGCCGATGCAGCCGGAGTCAACAGAACACTTATCAACTATTATTTCCGTTCAAGAGATAATTTGATTCAGATCATTTTTGACGAAGCGCAGCGGGTGGAAAAGGATAAATCCAAAATCATTCAGAATGCAGATCTGCCTTTTAAAGTAAAGATCAGCAAGTTCATAGAAGGCAGCCTTTCCACAAGTCTTCAGTATCCCTATCTGGAAACCTATATCGTTTCACAGATTAATAAAGGAAACTGCCATCAGAAAGAAATTGAGGAAGGAGTTTTAGAAACGATGTATAAAGACATCGAAAAAGAGATGGAACTGGGAAATATAGAAAAAATGGCACCCGTTCAATTTATTCTCAATATGGTTTCTTTACTGGTATTCCCGAGTGCCGTAAGACCCCTCTTTATGGAAAATCTTATGATAAGTGACCAGGAATATGATAAGATTATTTCTGAAAGAAAAGAAATTATTCTCAATATGCTTTTTAAGAATTAAAAAAAATGTTAAAGTATTTTAAGAAATGATTCGTCCATTAGGAATAAAAGCCTTGACAAGTAAAACTACATTAAAAAAATAAACGAAGTATAAATTATGAAAAGAAAACGTATATCTGCTAATAAGCTAAAAATTGGGATAGCTGCAGCATTTATGATTTTCGGCTTTTCATCAGTGTCTGCCCAGCAGCAGGTTTCTTTACAGGAAGCCATCAAGCAGGCGCTTCAAAATAAAGCAGAAGCCAAGAAAGCTGCTTTACAGATTAAAAAAGCTGAATATAAAATTGATGAGGCCAGAGCAGGCGCCCTGCCACAGATCTCTGCGACAGCAGGACTTACCTATAATCCCGTTATTCAGGAGTCTTTGCTTGAATTCGGAGGCGAGAGAATCAGAGCCCAGTTGGGACAGCCATGGAGCTCTACAGCTTCTGTACAGGTTCAGCAGACTATCTTTGACCAAAGAGTTTTTACAGGTCTTAAAGCAGCAAAATCTACAAGAGAATTCTATGTTTTGAATGCTCAGCTGACCAATGAACAGATCATTGAAAATGTGGCAACAGCTTACTATCAGGTGTTTGTACAGGTAGAAAACTTGAAGACAGTAGAAGCAAGTTATGCCAACACGGAAAAAGTAAGAAACGTTATTAAAAGCCTTGTGGATAATGGTCTGGCAAAAGCTATTGACCTTGACCGTACCAATGTTCAGTTAACCAATATCGGTTCAAACAAACAGCAATTAATCAATTCTGTTGAACTTTCAAAAAATGCTTTGAAGTTTTATATGGGAGTTCCGATCAGTAGCGATATCGAGCTTGAAGAAAAAGCAATCGAACCAAAACCAGAGTTGATTGCAAGTACTCTGAATCTCGACAACCGTACGGAAATTAAAGTTTTGAATAAAAACAGAGAGCTTCTTCAGTTTAATAAAAAAGCTACTGAAGCCTATCTTTATCCTACCGTTAGCCTTACAGCAAACTATGGCTGGGCTGGTATGGGGAAAAGATTTCCTCTAACCAATGGCCTTAATAACGGAGTTCTTTGGAGCGACTATTCTGCAGTAGGCTTGAACATCAATGTTCCTATTTTTACCGGTGGCGCTACAAAAGCTAAAATCCAGCAGGCTGAAATTGATATTCAGGATCTGGATCAGGATATTCAGAATACACAGCTTACTTTAGACCTGGATCATAAAAATGCCATTGCCAATATGGAAAATGCCATTATCAATATTCAGAGCATGAAAGATAATGTTGAGCTTGCTGAAAGAGTACAGAAAAATACCCAGTCCAATTATCAATATGGTTTAGCAACCCTTACTGAGGTTCTGGATTCTGAAAATGCTTTAACACAGGCAAAACAGAACTATTCGAATGCACTGTTAGATTACAAACAGGCTGAGATCAAATTAATTAAAGCAAAAGGAGAACTCAACACACTACAAAACTTATAATAAACTAAAATGAAAAAAACTTTAATATATATCATCGTAGCAGCTGTACTGATAGGTCTGGCAGCATACAAGATCGCTGACAACAAGAAGAAGCAGACACAGGAAGTAAAAGAAGTTGCCAAGCAGGTAGATAAAATTAATGTAAATGTTGTTACTGTAACAAGAGAAAACATTGATACAGATTACTCAGCCAACGGAACTTTCATTCCAAAACAGGAAATGAACCAGTCTTCTGAAATTGCAGGACGTATTGTGAATGTTCTGGTAAAAGAAGGATCAAGAGTTTCTGCCGGACAGACTTTGGCAACCATTAAAAAAGATGCTATTGAAGTAGATGTAGCACAGGCTCAAAATAATCTACAGAATGCCATTATTGATAACCAGCGTTATGAAAATGCCTTTAAAACAGGAGGGGTTACCAAACAGCAGGTTGACAATTCAAGATTACAGCTGAAAAATGCACAGGCAGCAGTGAGAGCACAGGGAGTAAGAGTAAATGACGCAAGTATCCGTGCAGGAATTAGTGGAACGATCAATAAAAAAATGGTTGAGCCTGGAACTGTAGTTTCAATAGGAACTTCGATGTTTGAAATCGTTAATATCAACAGCCTTAAACTTTCTGTATTAGTTGATGAAAGTCAGGTTGGAAGAATTCAGTTAGGTCAGGAAGTTCCAATTACGGTTAACGTTTTACCGCAGGAATCTTTCAGCGGAAGAATTACATTCATTGCTCCTAAAAGTGATGCTTCTTTAAATTTCCCGGTTGAAATTGAAGTTCAGAACAGAGGAAACCTAAAAGCGGGCATGTATGCAACAGCTTTGTTCAAAACCAACCATGGTGCTGAAACACAAAATATGCTGACTGTTCCTGCTCAGGCTTTTGCCAATGGAGTAAGTTCAGGACAGATCTTCATCGTTCAGAATGGAACGGCTAAAATGATTACTGTAAAAACCGGAAAAGTATATGGTGATAAAGTTCAGATCATCAGCGGACTTAACGGAGGTGAGCAGGTGATTACCAGCGGCCAGATTAACCTTGACAACGGTTCAAAAATCAATATCGTAAAGTAAGAGCAGATGAAGTTAGCAGAAATATCCATTAAAAGACCATCCCTTGTGATCGTATTGTTTACGATTCTTACATTGGGAGGTTTATTAAGTTACTCCATGATGGGGTATGAATTGATTCCGAAGTTTGAAACCAATATGGTAACCATTTCTACGGTATATCCGGGAGCTTCGCCTGCTGAGGTGGAAACTTCGGTAACCCGTAAGATTGAAGATGCCGTAGGTTCTTTGGAAAACGTTAAAAAAGTAGAATCATCTTCTTACGAAAGTTTATCAGTAATTATGGTTCAGCTGAACACAGGAGCTGATGTAAACTATGCTTTGAATGATGCACAGAGAAAGGTAAACGCTATTCTTGCAGACCTTCCTGATGATGCAGATCCTCCTTCGTTACAAAAATTCTCATTGGATGATCTCCCGATCATGACGTTGAGTATTTCCAGTAATAAGCTGAATAATAAAGATCTTTATGATCTTTTAGATAAGAAAATAGAACCGATTTTCTCCCGTGTAAATGGGGTAGCACAGGTTACTCTTGTGGGTGGACAGGAAAGAGAAATCCAGGTGAGCTTGGATGAAAAGAAAATGCAGGGGTACGGTCTTGCTATTGCAGATGTACAGCAGGCAATTCTTTCTTCAAACTTAGATTTCCCTACGGGAGCTTTGAAAACGAGAACTTCAAGATCTACGATCAGACTTTCAGGAAAATATAAAAGTGTTGAGGAAATGAATAACCTTGTAGTTTCCAATAAAAATGGAGCTCAGGTTCGTTTATCCGATATAGCCACCGTTTTTGATACACAAAAAGATATAGAGAAAGTAGCAAGATACAATCAGAATTCAACGATTTTGCTACAGGTTAAAAAACAGTCTGATGCCAATGCGGTTTCTGTTTCAGAAGCTATTCAGAAAACAATTGCAAGTGTTCAGGATAATTATAAAACTCAGGGCGTAAAAATCAATATTGTAGATGATACAACAGACTTTACCCTTGAAGCTGCAGACCACGTAATTTTCGATTTATTCTTAGCGATTATTTTGGTGGCAGTTGTAATGTTATTATTCCTTCATAACATCAGAAACGCATTCATCGTAATGGTTTCAATCCCGATGTCATTGATTGCGACGGTAATCGGAATGTATTTAATGGGTTATACCTTAAACTTAATGAGTTTACTAGGACTTTCATTGGTTGTAGGTATTCTTGTGGATGATGCGATTGTAGTTTTGGAGAATGTGTACCGTCACATGGAGATGGGGAAAAGCAGAATTCGTGCGGCGTATGATGGTGCTTCCGAGATTGGATTTACCGTAACGGCAATTACGTTGGTAATCGTGGTGGTATTCTTGCCGATTGCGATGAGTTCAGGTCTAGTGGCTGATATCCTGGCACAGTTCTGTGTAACGGTAGTTATTGCGACCATGTTCTCATTATTGGCTTCATTTACGATTATTCCTTGGTTATCTTCAAGATTCGGAAAGCTGGTGCATTTAACAGGGAAAAATCCTTTCGAGAAATTTATCCTTTGGTTTGAAAAGCAATTAGAGAAATTCACACACTGGATTACAGGAATTTTGGAATGGGCTCTAAAATCAACGTTAAGAAGAGTAATGACGGTTATTGTGACATTTATTATCTTGATTTCTTCTTTCATGTTGGTGGCTTTCGGATTTATCGGTGGTGAATTCTTCCCTAAAATGGACAGAGGACAGTTCCTTGTTCAGATGGAATTACCTAAAGATGCTTCTGTAGAAAAAACAAATCAGGTAACTCTTGCCGTTGAAAAATACCTTAGAAATGATAAAGATGTAGTGGATATGATTACAACGGTGGGGCAGCAGTCATCAGGTTTTGGTGGGGCACAGGCTACCTTGTATCAGTCAGAAATTCAGGTAATTTTAGTTGATAAATCTGAACGTAACGAAAGTACAGATATCAAATCAGCGAAAATCAAGAGAGCTTTGGAGGAAAAATTCACAGGAGTTGAATTTAAAACCGCACCAATCGGATTAATGGGAGCAGATAATGCACCAATTGAAATGGTGGTAACGGCTCAGGATAATGAAACTGCTAATAAAGAAGCAAACAGAATTCTTGAATTGCTTAAAAAAGTTCCTGGTTCTGTGGATGCAGAATTATCAACGGACTCTGGAAGTCCGGAAGTTCAGGTGAATATCGACAGAGATAAAATGGCTTCTTTAGGCTTAAATCTTTCCAGTGTAGGACAAACCATGCAGACAGCATTCAGTGGAAATACAGACGGAAAATTCAGAGCAGGCGAGTATGAGTATGATATCAATATCCGTTTTGGTGATGCCAACAGACAGTCGATTGATGATGTAAGAAATCTGATGTTTACAAATCCTCAGGGAGAACAGATCAGACTGAGCCAGTTTGCAGATGTGAAAATGGGTTCCGGACCAAGTTTATTGGAACGTAGAGATAAAGCACCTTCTGTAAAGGTAAAATCTAAAGTTGTAGGTCGTCCGGTAGGAGATGTTGCCAACGAATGGTCTGCTCAGTTTATGAATAATGAAAAGACCAAACCGGCAGGCGTAAGCTATATCTGGAGTGGTGATATGGAAAATCAGACTGAAGGTTTCGGTACATTAGGAATCGCTTTGTTAGCGGCTATCGTATTGGTTTACCTGGTAATGGTTTCATTGTATGATTCATTTGTTTATCCTTTCGTGGTATTATTCTCCATTCCTCTGGCATTGATCGGGGTAATGGTAATTCTTGCCATCACCGGAAATTCATTAAACATCTTTACGATGCTGGGGATGATCATGTTGATTGGTTTGGTAGCGAAGAACGCAATTATGATTGTCGACTTTGCGAATATGAGAAAAGAGGCTGGTGCCAATACGCACGATGCTTTGATTCAGGCTAACCATGCACGTCTTCGTCCGATTCTGATGACCACGATTGCGATGATCTTCGGTATGATCCCAATTGCGATTGCAAAAGGGGCAGGAGCGGAAATGAACAACGGATTGGCTTGGGTAATTATTGGTGGTTTGACCTCATCATTATTCCTAACATTAATCATTGTACCGGTAGTGTATTCATTATTTGATTCAATTCTGAGAAGAATGGGCAAAAGTGAAAAAGTAGACTACGAAGCTGAAATGAAAGCTGAATATGATCATAAAGAGCTAAGTGAAGACGGTTTCACACCGAAACACGTAGACTAATATAATAACCTTAATTAACCTAAAAGCGCATCAGATTTCTGATGCGCTTTTTTATTGTTAACAGCTTCTATTCTTATTTTTTATACCGATCCCAACGCTCATGTTTTGAGATAACCGAATCCATTTTTGTCTTGTTGAGTTTGGATTTTAGAGCCTCTTTGATATCACCAAAATAATTGGATCGGTCGTAGGTATTGATGAAAAAATAAATTTGCTCATTTGCAGCCAGTTCTTCATCCGCTTTATATTGGGTGTGATACGTGATATTTTTTAATAAGTCTTTTGAACTTTCCGTATTATATTGCAGGGTAGCCAGGGTAAGGTCTTCCAATTCAAAAAAACCTGGATCAGCAATAATTTCTTTTCCTTTAATTCTTCTGCTATAAAACTCTTCCAATATAGGCAGATAAGAAGGTTTTGGATGTTTATTGATGAATTCTACGGACATATTCATATGAATTGGACCATTGTCATCGAGATTTTTTTCGAGGTAGTTTTTAATGATCAGACTGTCTTCAGATCTATTATAATTAGCAAAATAGTTAAGTAAATAAGTGTTGGCATATAAAAGAATATTTTCCTTTCTGCTCATTTCTTTTTTAAGGATATTATAATACTTAGGGTTTGGTTTATTTTGATGTTCATCCAGATAAGAAAACAACTTACTGTATAAATGTCTTTTGTTATCAATATCCATGATAACGGCATCAAAGAGTTTTTCTTTTTGTATTTCAGTTAAGATATTTTTTTTATACATGGTGTAAAATATCATGGCTTCCGGAACAGTCATCTCATTTATAGTGTCATAGCTTGTCCAGATGTCAGATGTTTTTGTATTGTCCAGGTTTTTCATCAGAACCTGAAAACAATCCTGGGGATATTTCTCAATCAGGATATTAAAAAAATAGAGTGCTACTTCCGGGTTTTCATGCGAAGCCAGATTAATCATATCCTTTTTTGAGAATTCTTTAAATAAGTCACTTCTAAATTGAGTTTCAAATCGATTTTTATCGGAGGATGCTATTTTTTGAATGATATCTTTCTGCTGTTGATTGTATTGGCATGAGGCCAATGATAAGAGTATGACGAAAGATAGAGCAGAAGTGATTTTCATAGAGACTGAATGATTATTTTGAATTTCTAAAATAATGAAATCCGTGTGAAATGGTAATGGATTTTGGAAAAAAATAAAAAATAAAGGCTTCCAGAATGAACTGAAAGCCTTTGCTTTATTTGTGTACAGAAAATTAGTCTTCCATAGCCTCACCAGACTTTCGGTAGATAAAGCTTCCGTAGATGTGTCTTCTTGCAAAACGGCTTGGCGAATCAGCGTTAACCATTTTTATATAGGTATTTCTGGGAACTCCGATATATTCATACATTTTCCCATTCAAATGCTGAACTTTAAGCACTGCTTTTTCAAGATAAAAATCCTGAATATTAGATTTTGTAATCGTTTCGGTATATTCTTCCTTATATTTTTCCTGTGTTTCCTGATTGATGCTTACCAAAAAGTGATAGGCTTCAATGATTGACTTGCTTTTTTCTTCTGCTGCTTCTTTCCCGGCTTCATCATTCACAAATTTATCAGGATGAGTATCTTTCATCGTATTTCTGTAAATTGTTTTTAATTCTTTCAGCGTAACCGTTTTATCAACCCCAAGAAGCTTTCTGTGCTCAACAACTCTTTTCATAATGTATGATCCTTATTTCGGGGTGCAAAATTAAGCTTTTTAATTGTAAAAACCGTAAGTTATTCAGTATTAATATAGAAACAATTTTATTTTAAATATTTTTTTGTTTCGTCTAATAGCATTTTTACATTTTTAAATTCAGGATTATCCGCATTATTTTCTTTTAGATTATAAAGCCTGATGCTACTAGTTACCAATGAATCGGAGATATAAGTTTTTGAAGTATATTTTGCTAAATCAGATTGTTGATATTCATCGAAATAAATTGTGATTTCAATGATATTACTTTTTTGAGGTTTGCCACCAGATTTTTCGTAGTGATTAGATTCAGATTTTAAAATACGGACTATTTTATCATTCTTATCTTTTGTTATTTCAATTGAGTAACCTATTGAACCAACATTTTTATTTTTTCTAATTAAGCCAGATCCTTCGATAAGTTTTGTAGGATAGTCTTTTGAATAAACATTAATGCTATCCAAAGAATTATAGCTTTTTAGTTTTATTTGATTTTGTATATCATTGCTCGACTGTGCTGAGAATGATGTTGAAATTAATAGTAAAAGGAATAAAAGTCTCATATATTATTTATCTTTATGAAAATATTTATAGGCATAACCTTCTAAATCTCCACCTTCAGAGATTAAATGACTTTCTTCATCATAAATTTTAAATGTTTCTTGAGAATCTCCGATACTTGCAGATCCATCCAAGCCAAGCAAGATGGTATAAAAACTATCCGTCAAAAGATTAGAAATTATTTCTTTTAATTTTTCAGTTTGAAATTTATCTAGATGTAATTCTTCAATTTTTGTTGAAACAAGAGTTCTGTATTCTGATTGAGCATCAAAACTTGAATTGAGAATATTTTGTTTTTCTTGATAAAAATTTTTTACGAATTCTTCGGTGGTCATTTGTAATTAATTATTGAATATATTTTCAAAATGATGTTTAAGAGAATCCATATTAGGATGGTCTTCACTTCTCACAGGCAAATTAATTGTTTTATTATTTAATTCAGCATAATATTCATCCTTCATGATTTTATTACTTACTTGAATAAAATAATTTTCTGGATTGATAGTAATTAAGCCTAAGTCAAATAATGTATGAATATCAGAACGTAATAAAATTCCATTTGGAATTTTGTTTGTATCTGTTCCTTTAAAATTATAGAATTCGCAAATTTGATTAAAATAATAGATCATTAGAATTTTAAATCTAAACTAGAATATTTTTTATCAAATAACAAATATGTGAAATTTATTAATACGAATAGAGTTTATAAACAGGAGCCCAAAAGGCTCCTGAAAAAACAAATATCAATAATTTAAGTTATCTGTAATGAAAACTCATTACTCATTTCCCGCGAAGCCTCCACCATCGCAATCAACGCTTTCTCAGTTTCATCCCAATGACGGGTTTTCAAACCACAATCAGGATTCACCCAAAGCTGCTGTGCCGGGATTACGGACTGTGCTTTTTTCAATAACTCTACCATTTCTTCTTTTGACGGAACTCTCGGTGAGTGGATATCATAAACTCCCGGTCCAATCTCATTCGGATATTTGAAATCTGCAAAAGCATTCAACAATTCCATCTGGCTTCTTGAGCATTCTATGGTGATCACATCGGCATCCATATCGGCGATATTTTGGATGATGTCATTAAATTCAGAGTAACACATATGCGTATGAATTTGTGTTGCATCTTCCACACCGCTTGCCGAAATTCTAAAGGCTTCAACAGCCCATTGCAGGTAGTTCTGCCACTCAGCTTTACGCAATGGAAGCCCCTCTCTGATGGCGGGTTCATCAATCTGGATGATTCTTATACCTGCTTTTTCCAGGTCTTTTACCTCATCACGAATGGCCAGAGCAATTTGTTTACAAGTTAAAGAGCGCGGCTGATCATCCCGTACAAAAGACCATTGAAGAATCGTTACAGGTCCTGTCAGCATGCCTTTTACCCATTTTGAGGTTAAAGACTGTGCATATTTCGACCAATAAATCGTCATCGGATTCGGTCTGTGAACATCTCCATAAATAACCGGAGGTTTTACGCAACGGCTTCCATAGCTCTGTACCCATCCATTTTGTGTAAAAGCAAATCCGGACAGCTGTTCTCCAAAATATTCTACCATATCATTGCGTTCGAACTCTCCATGGACGAGCACATCAATCCCGATTTCTTCCTGCCATTGGATGGTTCTCTGGGTTTCTTCTTTCAGCAATTGATCATACTGCTGGGCATTTAATACTCCTTTTTTGAATTTGGATCTCCAGCTTCTCACTTCTGTAGTCTGTGGAAATGAGCCAATAGTCGTCGTTGGAAACAAAGGAAGCTGTAACACTTCTTGCTGCACTTCTTTTCTGATGCTGAAAGGATTATTTCGTTGGGCATCTTCTTCAGTCGTAATATCTACCCTGTTTTTAATGTCCTGATTATGAATTAAACTAGAAATATTGCGGTTTTGAATAGCTTTCTTATTTTCCCCCAATTCCTGTAAAGTATGGTAATCTGTATTTCCTGAAGCCAGTTTCTGTAAAGTGACAATTTCCTTGACTTTCTGTTTAGCGAAAGCCAGCCATTGCTTGATTTCCGGGGATAAAGTGTCTTCATTTTTTTCCAGATCCAGATCGAAAGGAGAGTGGAGCAATGAACAGGAAGGAGCAATGAAAACTCTTTCCGTACCCAATGCTGCAACCGCTTTATGGATAAAAGCCAGAGACTGGTCAAAATTATTTTTCCAGATATTTCTTCCGTCTACAATCCCTAGAGATAGACTTAATGAATGTGGAATAGCGGATAAAACCTCATCTAGCTGTTCCGGAGCACGTACCAGATCAATATGTAAAACGTCAATAGGTAGAGCTGCTGCAAGACTAAGGTTATCTTTTAACCCGTCAAAATAAGTAGCTACTATGAATGTAATATTTGGAAACTGTTTTTCTATTTCGCTATACATCCATTGGTAAGTTTCTTTCGCTTTTTCATTGAGATCTAAGGCTAAAAACGGCTCATCCAGCTGGATGTATTCTGCTCCTTGATCTTCAAGTTTTTTAAAAATTTCCAAATAAACCGGCAAAAGATTCTGAACCAGATCCAGTTTATCAAATCCTTTTTCTTTTTCTTTACCTAGCAATAAATACGTTACCGGACCGATAATTACAGGTTTAGTGTTGATTCCTGCCTGTTTTGCTTCTGCAAACTCTTCAATAATTGTCGTAGAGAAGAGATTGAATTTTTGATCTTTTTGGAACTCAGGAACAATATAATGGTAATTGGTATCAAACCATTTGGTCATTTCCATGGCGGTGATATCCAAACCGTCTTTCTGAAAACCTCTTGCCATTGCAAAATAAAGGTCAAGTTCATACCCTTTGGATGCAATTTCCTGATAACGCTCCGGAATAGCTCCCAGTGTTAAAGTCATGTCCAACACCTGATCATAATAAGAAAAATCATTAGATGGGATAAGATCGATACCCGCTTCCTGCTGGATTTTCCAATGCTGAAGACGAAGATTTTTACCTGTTTCCAATAGATGGGCTAAGGTGGTTTTGCCTGACCAGTATTGCTCGCAGGCTTTTTTCAGCCCTCTGTGGCTGCCAACACGCGGATAGCCTAGAATGTGTGATTGCATTTCTTTTAACTTTTTAAATTAGATAATCATGTTAAAAGTTCTTTTAGAATGCTTCGCAATGCTATCAAAGGAAGAAATTTTCAGGAATAGAGTGGATACCATGAGAACGTAATTATCCCATTGATATATAATGAGATGGATCAGGAAAATTTTAAAATTCCGATTTGTTTTATTTAAAACCGATCCAATCCGTTCAAAAGTATCATCTGTATGACCCAAAGCTTCAAACCGCGAAAGCATTGTCAATCCGGAACAGGCAGGTCTCCTGGCTGGTAACAGTTTTTGTCGTCCTTCCCGCTTATGGCAGTGGATTCTCGTGGACAAAAACCTTTGGTGGGTTACTTACAGTTGCGCGACAGCTCGTGATTTTCACACGATTCCCTATTCATTTACGCTACGTAAAACCTTTTCCGTTTGATGAAGTATGTTAAAGAACAAATTATGGGATAAAGGTATTAAATTGAGTTAATTAATCGGTTTAATATTGAAAATTAAGCATAAAAAATTGTTTTATTTATTTTTAAAGATAATTATTCTGTAATTTTGAAAAAAATTAATCATAAAAAGAATATTATCCTGTGCAAAGACTTGATGAAAAGGATCTTCAGCTGCTAAGAATCCTGCAAAAGAATGCAAAACTCACGGTGAAAGAGCTGGCTAAAGAAATTAATCTTTCACCATCGCCTGTTTTTGAACGGGTAAAAAGACTGGAACAGGAAGGATACATCAAGCATTATGCAGCTGTTTTGGAAGCCGAAAAGCTCAATAGGGATTTTACTGTTTTCTGCCAGGTGAAATTAAAGATTCATGACCGGTCCGTGGGAAATAAATTTGTGAAAGATATCGTGCAGATCGAAGAAGTGGCAGAATGTTACAATATTTCAGGAGACTTTGACTTTCTGCTTAAAGTTCAGGTAAGGGATATGAAGCATTATCAGGATTTTGTGTTTAATAAATTAGGTTCCGTAGATTCCATCGGCAGTACGCACAGTACTTTTGTGATGGCTGAAGTGAAGAATAATCATGGGGTGACGATATAAGCGATCGAAATCTGTATACTCTTAACTATTAAGGAGAAATTGAGGATGTTTATTCTTTTGTATACGGACTGGATGAATAGATAATAATTCCATCCGGATTTTCTATCCCATACAGTTTTTTGATTTCTGCTGTTGCTTTTTGATCGGCGACATAGATATAATAGATCTGGCTGTCTTTTGCTATTTCATTCATTCTATCAATCAGCTCACCTTCTTTATACTGGAGTTTATTCATATTCCCATCGAGAACAGTGGGATTTTTACCCACAATTTTATTTTTCTGTTTGTCGGATAAATAGGGTTCAAAGTTGAAAAGGGTATTGAAATATTTATTCAACCGAAAATAGGGGTTTTTGGTCTGATAATCGAGTTTATAATTCCATAAAAGACCATAAAATGAAAGGCGATTATTTTCCTCTATACTTTCCCAGCAGTCTTGGGTTTTCTCAAGCAGCCTGAGAACAGCCTGTTTGTCTTCAGTATTTTGCAAAAGATCAAAAATAATTCTATGCATTTTGAAAATGTTTTTCTGCTGTGGTGTACACTTTTCTACATAGGAAAATAAGGTTTTTTTGTAGCTTTCAGTAAGTTTTTTATCCCTCAAAAATGTCATCATTTCGACAAATTTTGCTCCATATAGATCATCGGTTGTAAGCAGAGAGTCCATATGTCTGTCAAAATCTGCCGGAGAAATCCGGTATACATATTCCATTAAAGCTTCATAAGGAAGATTATCATAGGGGTCATTGTAAGGGAGATTAACAAAAAGTCCTTTTAGAAATGTTGGGTAATTCTCTGGACGTTTTACAAAGTACTTTTCGAAAGACTCCTTTGAGATAAATCTTCTATCACTCCAGTATTTTAAAATGATAGGGGTGTACAAGCTGCATTTCGAATCACAAATGATATCATAGAATTCCTCTTCATCAACGTATTTTTGATTTCTATCTGCATCTTCAGTTACTTTTTTATACAGCTTTTCCGCATATGTATAAGAATTTTTATTGCAGGCATTCAGAATCTTATAGTCTTTGTCGGTAATAATACGCTGAGACAGAAGGTTTAAGCTTAAACATAAGGCCGTGGTAAAAAGAATCTTATTCATAAAGGTATTTGTTGACGGATTTAAACTAAACATACTTAAATTGCAAATTTTATACTTTAATATAATTAGTTTATAGAATTTTATTTTGAATAATTACTTACCTCAATCAGGTTCATGTCAGGAACATGAAAATAAACAGATCGTATCTTTCCCAATGCACCGGTTCGGTCTACAATGCCTTCAACAATCTCAATGTTTTTCTGTTTTAATTCTTCTACAACCACTTTAATATCGGTTGCAGAAATAAAGCATAAATCTTCAGAACCACAGGTCGTATTTATATTCCAAAGGTCGGAAGAAGTTATAGATCCTGAAAACGTTTTTTTCGATGGGATTAATCTTTATAAAGAATGGTTGATTGATGTTTTTTATTTTTTTGAATCATACTGTTTCTACGATAAAAAAAGTACAGATAATATATGTTGAATCATATACTGGCCGTGTTTTTTAATTTTGAATTCACTATTTTTATCAACACTGTTAGTTTTGAATGCTAAAGAACGATGCGTTTTAGTGATAAGAGCAGCAACTGAGACGTTGATTAATAAAGATATCCAAACGTTAAACCCTTAAACTGATAAGATAATAGATCTTCAGATTTGTTCTTTACCTACAATCTCCATCACGTTTAATTTTCCACTTTTAGCCATTAAGGCTCGTCACAGTTTTTTTTCAGTTTTGTAAATAGGTTGTCAAAACTGGTGTAAATTGTCCCATCTTCGTCAGAGGGCTGTCTGAAATGACCATTGGCACAATTATGAAATCCAAATCCAATGAGATCAATCAGGGCATAATCATCTTTTTTAGGATCGTTTAATTTTTCATTAAATCTATCCATGAAGCCTTTGGGATCTGCGTTATTTTTGCTTCTTGCCTCAATGAATTTTTTCCAGACAGCATACATTTTCTGTTTATCTCCAGACGTTGCCGCATCCACATATTCTTTACAGGTATTATAATAAGGACTTTTTTTTAGGGAAGCAGGGTCACTAAAGCCTATGATATTATCTTTGTTCAGCTGATATTCATTTTCAAAAGACTGAATAGTTTCCTGTTGCAGCTTTTTCCACATAGGATGATTGATGATTTTCAGTCCGTACAATTTTTTTTTCTTCTGTTGATATTGTTCCTCTAATTGCCGGAGATACATGTCTTTATTTTTCCGGATATCTTCGACGTCTGAGAGTTTAAAAACAGAATGAGAATCGAAATTAACGCCTGTGAAGGTGTAGAGGAGTTGGTAAACCCCATCTATTTCCTCTTTTTTATAAGTGTTGGGATCAAAATATCCTATGTTAGAGCAATTGAAAGTCTGGTACGAATAAGAAGGCGCAGATTAGGTTTACTTCCTTTTTTCTGTGCAAAACTCACCGCTGAAAGAACGATTGAAAAGCAGATAAATACTTTTTTCATGGTATTAATAGTAGTTTAAAATTCTATGATATGGGTATAAAAATAAAAATCATTTATATATAATTGCTGTCGTCCGTTTTTGATTAGATGTAATTTATATTAAAAATGCCTTTCTTGAACTTCACTTGTATGGTATCGTTCATTTTATATTCAAACAAAGATTTCTGGCCTTTCGCTTTTCTTCTTTTGTCAATCAACTTTATTTCGTCATCGTCATTAATAGACTTTTTCTTATCAGCACTTAGCCAAAGGGTTTTCGGTTCTTTATAACTGATTACTTCATAAGTATCTGTTACTTGCGATTTTTCAGTCTGGGTATTGATATATAGCATAGTACTTATAAGTATTGTTCTCAATACAAAAAAAACAAATACTGTAGAAGATATACATGTGTTAATAAAGTGGGATACTGTTTTAACTTTTAAACAGATGGCTAAAACTATAATTAGTAAAACGGTTATAGCAATTAAGTATTTCCATGAATAGTCTTTAAAACTACTCAGATCCTGATCTAAATAATGATTTTTAATGAAAGGCTTTAAAAAGAAGATGTTCATACACATAAGTGGGATGAATATAATTAAAAACCATACATACGAATTCAATAAAAAGGACTTTGTTTTCTCTCGTAAAGTCATTGATTCTAGCTGTTTAAAACCTCTCTGATCTGGGTCTCCAAATCTTCAATATTTTCAAATTTAACGAATTCCAATGGTTCTTCAATTCTTTTCAGCTCCTCAATAATATCAAGGATCAGCTCGAGAGGTTCAACTTCGCTTCCGAATAGATTATTGTTAAAATCAGTTCCCACTATGATGCCGTCACTGTTCATTCCTAGACACCAGTTTTCAAGAAAATCATTTAACGGAATGGTATCGACAACATATTCCTCCCATTCATTTTCAATACAGGATTTTGCAAGAGTTTCTTCAGACCAGAAACAAACGACCTGAACAGGACTGCCGTCTTCATGTTCCATGTCATTTGAATAAGAGACAGCATAGCCTTTATCTCCTTTCAGGGCATATACAACTTGTGATTCGCTTACTTTCTTTATGAACTTTTTATGTTGATTTTGTAGAGCAATTGCATCTTGAAGCATAATTTTCGTTATTTATTGTTACGGTTGGTGTAAATGATTTGAGGCTGATTTCCATCGAGATCTCTTTTAGATCTTCCAAATAATCCAATTTCAAGGTCATTGGGAGTGTTATTTTCCATCTCAATCGGATTTACATACGTGTACATTCCGTAGCCGTGTCCGGCAACAATCCAACCTTCTGTATGTTTTAAAGTAATTGTATTAAAATCACCGGCAGGGCCACCGGCTAAAACGGGACCAAATTCTTTCATTTGCTTTATCGCTTCTGTATGTATATCTTTTATAGTATCTGCATGATCGAAAATAATATACGTTCCATTTTTAAAAAGAACCCAATCTTGAAATTGAGGGTTAATAGCGAGTTTTACATGTTCAATCATTTCTAAATTAGTCATAATTTTCACCGTTGGATTTAATGGTTGTTTGTTTTTTATAATCTTATTTTCATTCTTACTACAGCTTATTAAAGATAGGATGGAGATTATAATTAGTATTGTTTTTTTCATGGTAAAATATCAGTTTAATTTTGGAGGCACAAAATTATACCATATTTTTTGGTTTAAGAAACTCCAGTACTAATTTAATTTACAAGATATTTTTAAGACGTAAATACTGTAACAGCATAATGGTTTTAGCATCTTTAATCTCTCCATTATCAATCATGGTAAGTGCATTATGAAAAGAAAGTTCCAGCACTTCAATATCTTCACCTTCTTCTTCAAGACCTCCGCCATCTGCTGTTTTCATATCTTCAGAGTAGGCTGCAATGAAAAAATGCAATATTTCGGTAACAGAACCAGGTGACATATAAGCTTCATACACTTTTTCAACGTGAGTAATTTTATAGCCTGTTTCTTCTTCAGTTTCTCTTTTTATACATTCTTCCGGATTGTCATTATCCAGCAAGCCAGCACACGCTTCAATAAGCATTCCTGTAGAATTTCCATTAATATAAGTAGGAAGGCGGAACTGACGGGTAAGAATTACCGTATTCTTATCTTTATTGTAAAGCAGAATTACTGCGCCATTTCCTCTGTCGTAAGCCTCTCTGCTCTGAGTTTGGATGGTTCCGTTACTTTGAGTTTTTTCGAAGGTGATTTTATTTAATGTATACCAGTTGTCTGATAAAATTTCTGTTTTAAGAATTTTTATATTCTTATTCTGCTGCATAGTGATTATTTATTTTTATAATAATTTTTATTTTTTAGTAAATCTTCAAGTGCTTTCTTGAGATCAGGAAACTTAAACCGGAAACCGGCATCCTGTATTTTCTGTGACGAAGCCCTGGAACCTTCCAGTAAAGCATCAGCCAATTCGCCGAATAATATTTTCAAAACAAATGCAGGAACATTCGGCATAAATAGTGGTTTTTTTAAAACTTCGGCCGTCTTTTTTGTGAAATTTTCATTAGTGGTATGCTGGGGAGATGAAGCATTGTAAGCGCCGTGTATATGAGGATTCTGTAAAGCAAATTCATAAACAGAACAGATATCTTCAATATGAATCCAGGGCATATATTGCCTTCCGCTTCCCAGCGGTGAACCAATACCCAACTGAATCGGAGGCATCATCTTTTTTAAAGCTCCTTCTTTTTCAGAAAGAACAATTGCAGTACGTATTTTCACTACCCGTTCGGCCAGGTTTTGTTCCTTAAATTCATCTGCTGATTTTTCCCAAAGAACGACTACTTCACTTAAAAAATCATTTCCGGGTTGGTCGCTTTCCGTATATATTTTCTCTGTCGTTGTCGTTCCGTAGAAATTAATGCCCGAAGCAGAAATAAAAGATTTAAGTTTGATGTTCTTTTTCTGCAAAGTGTTCAACAATAATTTTGCAGAATCAACACGGCTTGAAATCAGTTCTTTTTTTCTTTCATCAGTCCAGCGCTTTTCAGAAATATTGGCGCCTGCCAAATGAATGATGTGAGAGATATTGTCAAAGGCTGATTCATCGATGATTCCTTTTTTTATATCCCATTCAAATTCGTTAGCCTGCCTTTTACTTCGGGTTAAAAACCTTACCGAATATTGTTGTGCAATCTTTTTAGACAGTTCACGGGCAACAAATCCGCCGGCACCGGTAATTAAAACTATTTCTTTCATAATTAAAATGTAAATGGTGAAAATTAAGCCTGATTTTTTACAATTAAAATATAATCATCGTCTAAGAGTTTATAGCCATAATCATAGATAAACTTGTATTCAGAGCCGTTTTTGTAAACTTTCAGATTCGTAAAATAATCAAAATCAAAACCTAAACTATCCAGTCTGGATCTTGGTGTTTTTGCTTTTCCATCTGTATTGATTTCACAAAGAATCCGGTAATTCTTACGAAGTTTGTTGTTCACATTCCGCATCAGATTGCTGGAATCTTTATTCTGCTTATTGTTGTAGGCGTTTCGGCAGGCATCATTGCAGAACTTTTTATCTGACCTTCCGTTAATTTTTTCGCCACATTCTATGCAATTCATTATTTTTTCAGGGTATGATTGTGTTTTTTCTTTAATAATTTTTTAAATCTATTATGATTAGGATAGCTTCTGTTAGGGGTAATATTGTTGAAAAATAAAGCAATCAGCAACAATATGATACATCCTGAAAGAACAGGGGACAGTACATACCAATATCCTAATTCCGGGATCTTTCCGGTTGAGCTCACAGCAATTAATGCAGTAGCACCACCTGGTGGATGAAGGGTTTTTGTATACTGCATCAACACAATAGAAAAAGCAACTGCCAGCGGGGCAGACAGCCAGATGATATCGGGTACCAGTTTATAGACTGTAACGCCTACAATCGCTGAAATAACATGACCTCCGATAAGATTTCTGGGTTGTGCCAAAGGACTTTGGATGGCTCCATAGATCAAAACACTGGACGCACCGAAAGAACCAATCAGAAATATATTTTCAGTTTCTAATAGAGAATGGGACTGGATAAATGCAATGAGTCCAATTCCGAAAAATGCCCCTAAAAACGACCAGAAATGCTCTTTATAATCAACAAGTGTTTCCTTGTAGATTACATATTTTGAAACTCTGAACGTTCTTTTAATACTCTTCTTCATTTAGTCTTCTTTATTTTTTATAATTTGAATTAAATTTTTCACCAATACTTCCGTATAGATCCCATTTTCATCATAATCAGGGTCCAGAACGGTGATTTCCATTCCAAAGCAAAGAGGAGAATTGACAAGCGGCTGCAGAATTTCTCTGAGATTTTCATAATCGATTCCATCTTCCATTCTGCTGTCTACAGCGGGCATCAGCTTATCATTCAAAACATCTACATCAAGGTGAATGAAAAATCCGTCCAACGATTTGCTGTTGATCATCGTTAGAAAATCTTCAGCCGTTTTTCCAAAGCCATTTTTTCTGAGCCTGTCTAGGTCAAAATATTCAATATTGGAATTAAGGATCTGTTCTACATATTCTTTATCATCGGTTTCGGCATTTCCTGCACAATAAATATTTTCTTCTGAAAAATAGGGATTGAGCCCTTCAATATGAGTCAGTTTTTCATGTCCCAGTCCTGTAATAATAGCAAGATCCATTCCCGCAGCAGCGGCGCTTGGGATAGATGAGCCGGAATATAATCTGTATGTCCGTCCAGATAAAATAATCCAAAATTCCCCAATTTCTTTAAGGCTATGGCAGTTCCTATCAAAATACTGCAGTCACCTCCAAGCAAAATATTGAAAGTGTTTTCCCGATAATTCTTTATGATGAAATCTGCCTGTTCTTTGGCGTAGTTAATAATAGCTTCCGCATTTAGAACTCCTGATTCCCCATCAAGTTCCATCGAATATTCCGGTGCTTCCAGTCTGAAAATATTATTGGGATTGATAGCTCTATGAAAATCAAATTTCCTGAGCCATTCCGGGAGCTTTTTAACACCAGGCTCCGTTTCATGATCCTTTTTCTTAAGCCCGAGGTTGAGAGGAAACTCAAAAATATTGATGCCCCTTTTCATAGATGATGTTTCATCAAAGGTACGGAATTATCCGTTTGCAAATGGATAGAACGCATGATTTTAATGCATTTCAAACAGAAATAAAATTATTGTATTGAATGATTTTATTCTGTAATATTTTTAATTTAAAATAAGTTAGCATCTATTTTTAACATGAAAAATGATAATTATTTTGAATTTTATTTATTTTCATATCCATTTACAAACGATTACAAACGAATTTAAATAGTTTACTACCGATTAAGTTGCTGTGCTATAACAATCTTTGCAACAGAGATTTGAGAAACACAGTGAACGTCTCTTATCTGAATTATTAATCTTAAAAAACAAAAAAGTTATGTCACTAAGAAACAAAGTAACATTAATAGGTTACACAGGAAAAGAAGTTGAAACCGTAAACTTCGAAAGTGGAAATGTAAAAGCAAGCGTTTCTTTAGCAACAAGTGATCATTACACCAATGCGAAAGGCGAAAAAGTAGAAGAAACACAATGGCACAATCTGATTGCTTTTGGAAAAACAGCTGAAATCTTTCAGAAATATGTGCCAAAAGGAAAAGAGATTGCTATTGAAGGAAAGCTTACGTACAGATCGTATGACGATAAAGATGGCGTTAAACGATATATTACAGAGATCAGAGTAGATGAAATTCTTCTTTTGGGAGGTAAATAATTCTAAAAACACAAATGATGAAAGTAAAAGTTTTTAAAATCAGACTTCCTGAAGAATTTCTCTACAAAGATCAGAAAACACTGGATACTTTTCTGGAAGTGAACGAGATTATAAAAGTGGAAACCGCTTTTGTAAGTGCTGAATGTTATTGGTCCGTAATCCTGTATTTTGAAGAGCTGAAGGCAGCTAAAAATATAGTGAAGGAACCAAAGGCAGTGAAATACTCTGCAGATGAAGATATTTTAAGCTCCGATGAAGAAAAAATTTTAGATGCCCTGAAATACTGGAGGTCCGAGAAGGCTAAAGAACAGAATCTCCCAACTTACTTTATCGCAACCAATAAAGAACTGATGTCTGTAGCGAAGTATAAACCTGCTAGAAAAGAAGAACTGCTTGAGATTAAAGGCTTCGGAAAACATAAAATTGAAAATTATGGTGAAGAAATTCTGGAGATCCTTGAAAGCGTCTGATTTTTCGTAATTAATGATGGTAATGCATCGGAAGCTGGAGAAGATTTTTCTTCAGCTTTTTATGTTTCGGAAAAGTCCTTTCAATTCCTTATTTTTGCAAGACTTATCTATTCATCTGCAAAAACGGATAAATTTTTGAGATGAACTCACAAAGAACTTTACAATTTTTATAGGTGAAATTTGATAGATTACTCATAGAATAGTAAGATGGGAAATAAGATTTTCAAAACTTATATTTTGTTATGAGCGATTCTTTGGATTGCGAGCGCTTAGATAAGTGTCAATATGTTTAATAGTAATATCATTTATCAATTATAAAATGAAACCAAGTTTAGCAAAAGGAACCAGAGATTTTACTTCAGAAGAAGTTTCCAGAAGAAAATATATCATCAATATTTTACAGAATAACTTCGAGTTATTTGGATTCCAGCCATTGGAAACTCCAAGTTTTGAAAATCTTTCAACCTTAACAGGAAAATACGGTGAAGAAGGTGACCGACTGATCTTTAAGATTTTAAATTCAGGGGATTATACTTCAAAAGTAAATCAAGAGGATTGGGAAAATAAAAGTCATCAGAAACTGACTTCTCAAATTTCAGATAAAGCCCTTCGTTATGACCTTACTGTACCTTTTGCAAGATTTGTAGCCATGAATCATGGAAAATTAACTTTCCCATACAAACGTTACCAAATTCAGCCGGTTTGGAGAGCAGACCGCCCTCAAAAAGGAAGATTCAGAGAGTTTTATCAGTGTGATGCAGATGTTGTAGGAAGCGAAAGCCTTTTCCAGGAAGTAGATTTGGTACAGTTATATTTAAAATCATTCTCCGATCTTAAAGTTCCGGTGACAATCCACTTAAATAACAGAAAGATTCTTTCCGGTCTTGCAGAATATGCAGGAATTACAGATAAATTAATAGATTTTACAGTTGCTTTAGACAAACTTGATAAGATCGGGAAAGATGGTGTTGTAAAAGAATTGTTGGAAAGAGAAATTTCTCAGGAATCAATTGATAAACTGGACTTTTTATTTACACAGTCTGATGATGCGCTGGAAAATCTTTTACAGCTTAAAGAAAAATTTGCAGGGAATGAAGTAGGGACAAAAGGAGTTGAAGAATTGGAATTTGTCTTAACGCAATCCATCAATCTTGGAGTAGATATTCAGAATTTGGTGTTTGATATTACACTGGCAAGAGGATTGGATTATTACACAGGAGCCATCTTTGAAGTAAAAGCAGATGAAGTAGCCATGGGCTCCATCGGTGGTGGTGGAAGATATGATAACCTTACGGAAGTTTTTGGGGTGAAAAATATACCGGGAATCGGAATTTCATTCGGATTAGACAGAATTTATCTTGTTATGGAAGAATTAGGTCTTTTCCCTGAAGAAGCAACATCTAAAATGGAATATCTGTTTGCCAACTTTGGCGGGGAAGAAACATTGGAAGCTTTAAAACTCATCATTAAACTAAGAGAGAAAGGAGTTTCTGCCGAGTTGTATCCGGAAAATTCGAAAATCAATAAACAGTTTACCTATGCTGAAAAGAAAGGCATTAAAAATCTTGTTTTCTTAGGAGAAGAAGAAATTAAAAACGGAACGGTTACTTTTAAAAATCTTGAAGCTGGGGAACAGAAAACTGTTTCCTTAGAAGAATTTTTAGGATAATATCTGAAAAAATATAAATTAAAGAGCATTACCAATCGGTAATGCTTTTTTAGTAAACGGTATTTGCATTTATAACATTTTGTAAGTAAGGTTAAAATAAATAGAAATAGGATCACATAACTTTCCGTATTTTAGAAAAAAATTAAATTTGTAATCCCTACCACTTATAAAAACTAATAATGAGCGAAAAATCGAGACTTGACAAAATAAAAGATGAACTGGAACTATTAGAGATTAATCCAACCATTTTTGCCAGAAAAGAAATTCATGCCCTACCGGAAGTACTTTCAGAGAATGAAAGAATTGTGTATTTAATTGAGGGAAGAAATAAGCTTACCAATCATCACATCATTTTAGTGGCTACCGAAAAACGACTGATTTTTGTGGATAAAGAATTAATGTACGGACTTAAAGTGGAAGATTTCTCTTATGATAAAGTAAGCTCCATACAATATGAAAAGTCGATGATGCTGGCTTCTATAGATATCCACATTTCAGACGATATTCTTGAAATAGATAATGTTGGAAAATATTATGCAGAGTTATTCTGTGAAAAAGTAAGAGATTTTATGGCCCGCCCTACACAATATTTTCAAAATATCTCAGAAACTACTGTGTTAGATCAGTTGGAGCAATTGGGAAGGTTAAAGGAAAGAGGAGTCTTAACGGAAGAAGAATTTGCTGCACAAAAGAAAAAATTACTTGAAAAACTGTAACTAATAAATTGAGATTATGAGTGCTAATTGTGTGATATGCGGAGCAGTATTAACATCTATGGATACACTATTGGGTGAAAATAAACTTTCTGACGATGGCGTTATTTGTAACCAATGTTTAGACAGAGTAAGTACTATTAACCAGGAGGTTTTGTCTGATTTGAGGAAATTTAGCCTTGCTGATATCCGCAATTTAATAGAGAAAGGACAAACCAAATCTATGCTAAGTAATGAAGAACAGGAATTAGATGATTTCACTTATGAACATGAAAATATACTGAAAGGAGATTTCTCCTCGGATGCGATTAAAAGAAGAAGAAAAGAAATAAAAAAAGAATTGGAACAGCTGAATGCCAATCTTTCCGTTTTTACTAAAGGAGAAATAAAAAAGCTGCCTTATATTCTTTCGGCTGAAGAAAAAATAATAGCCATTACAGATGCACAGTATCTTAATACCCTGGATGCCGGTATTTTGGTGGCGACTCCCGCCAGGCTAATATCTGTTTCAAAATCAATGTTTTCGCCCGCTAAGATCAGTGAATATCCTAATAAGAAGATTACATCAGTGAGTTTTGTGCCGCATTCGAGATCTCCAATTTTTAGAATCCATACAGAAGATAGAATAGTGGAGTTTGAATGTTACGATGCTAAGGCTGATGCAGAAATGTTTTATGATAAAGTAAAAAACAGATATAATAAAGAACCTCAGAAACTGGAATCACCTATCACAACTGAGTCTTCAGCAACAGTAATAGAACAGTTGGAGCAGTTGGGAAAACTGAGAGAAAATGGAATTTTAACCGGTGAAGAATTTGCCGAGCAGAAAAAGAAACTGCTGGGGAAATTATAAGTATACATATTGAAATTTTCAGCTAGGCATGAAGAATAAAGTTTCTAAAGATACCATCGAAAAATGGCTCAAAGGATGGTGTTTATCACGAGAACTGCCGTTACCTATTGTCTTTAAGTCTGGTTTTAAAGTGGAGGTAGGATATCCCAATCAAAAAACACGGTATGTATTTCCAGAACTTAATGAGGATTTTATTGAACTCATCTCATCAATCAATGATCCATGGGTCTACCTTAAAGTGTGTGCATCTCCTGAAGAAGTAAAAAAACAGATTTCCGGAAAATGGGAAATTCAGCCTCAGGGTTATATGATGTCTTGTTCCCATTCAATGAATATTCCGGATATTAGTCTTCATCAGGATTACCAATTAGAATACGAAAGCTATAACTCAACATCTGTTGTTAAAATTGTGACTAAAGAGGGAGAACTAGCCTCAACAGGGCGCTTAGTTTTGGTTAATGATCTGGCTGTGTATGACAGAATTTTCACTGAGAATAACCATCAAAGAAAAGGTCTTGCCACTTTTTTGATGAAAGAGCTTGAAAAAATAGCATTATCAAAAGGTGTAGTGAATAATTTTTTGATCGCAACAGAAGCTGGGAAAATGCTATATCAGCCGTTAGGCTGGAAAATAGAAAGCCTGTATACCTCTATTGTTATTCCGGAAATAAATCTGGATCAAAAGGATAGAACCTGAGAAAATATAAAAAATAGAACCTAAATTGAATAATACCATGGAAAACTATTTAGAAATTAATAAAAATTCATGGAACGCGAAAGTAGAACCCCATATGAAATCAGATTTTTACTTTGTAGATGAATTTTTAAAAGGAAGAAACTCTCTCAATTCCATAGAACTTGATCTTTTGGGTAATATCTCAGGAAAGACAATTCTCCATCTACAATGCCATTTTGGGCAGGATTCCATTTCTCTTTCCCGGCTTGGGGCTAAAGTTACTGGAATAGATCTATCTGATAAAGCCATTGAAGCGGCTAAAGATTTAGCACAGCAATGTAGAACTGACACTGAATTTATCTGTTGTGATGTGTATACTCTTCCAACTGTTTTAGAACAGAAATTTGATATCGTTTTTACCAGCTATGGAACAATAGGGTGGCTGCCCGATCTTGATCAATGGGCACAGGTAATTAATCATTTTCTAAAACCTGACGGGAAATTTGTAATGGCAGAATTTCATCCTGTGGTTTGTATGTTTGATGATGATTTTAAAGAAGTCACTTACAATTATTTTAATGAAAAACCAATTGTAGAAACATACGAAGGCACCTATGCAGACCAATCTGCAGCTATTGTTCAGGAATATGTAATGTGGAATCATGCACTCTCGGAGGTACTTCAGAGCTTAATTACAAATAAGATACTGCTGCAGGATTTCCGGGAGTTCGACTGGTCACCATATCCGTGCTTTAGACATGTGGATGAATTCGAAAAAGGGAAGTGGCGCATTCCTCAGTTTGGGAACAAAATACCAATAGTATTTGCTTTAAGCGCACAAAAAAAGTCATCGTAAGATAAATACGATGACTTTTTATATATGAATGTTAAATAATCTTAGCTTAAAGAATCTTCAGCTTTTGTTTTAGCCTCATCAACTTTATTCTGAACTTGGGAAGCTACATCATTTGCTTTCGTTTTAATGTCATTTCCCCACTTGTTAAAATTATCTTTTGCTGTGTTGATCTTATCTTTTACAGCTTGTTGTTCTTCAGGTGTTGATTTTTTATATTTCCAATAAGCCAAAGCACCTAAACCTAGTAAAGCTAATAAGCCATTTGTTTTGTTTCCCATGATTTCTATTTTTTTATTAATTATTAAAATTTGTTATTAGTAAACATGTAAAATACGTGCCAAAAAATAAAACCAAATGATAAAAAAATGTTAAAATTAGCTAAATACTTCAAATTTTTCACCGTCAAAACTTGCAAAAACCATGGTAGGATAGGAGTCCTGATGATAAAGTGTACCATCTTTATCAATCGCAATTGCACCTGCAAAACCATCAATTTTTTTTAATTCTGCAAAAGTTTTATCAAAAGCCTGCTCAAGACTCAAGCCGTCTGTAACCCGGGTAACAATTTTTGCAGCAGTCGCATTGCTTACGATATCTTCACCAACTCCTGTACAGCTTACCGCACAAAAAGCATTGGCATAATTTCCTGCCACCGTTGCCGAATCTGAAATTCTCCCGGGAATTTCAAATCCTTTTCCACCGGTAGATGTTGCTACAGCCAGTTTTCCATCTTTATCAATGGCAACACAGCCTACAGTTCCTTTTCCTCCAGCTTTGAGTTTGGCTTCATACTCAGTTCGTCTTTGAGGAATTTCAGTAGAGAAATTATCAAAACCGTGTTCTGTCGCATAGTTTTTAGCACCACTTCCTCCCAAAACCCGGTCGTCTTCCTGTATTAATTCTTTAGCGACCAGAATAGGATTTTTAACATCCTGAATATTGATAACTCCACTTAACTTTTGAGTGTCACCATCCATAATCGCTGCACTCATGCGGATTACACCGTCGCTTTGAATTTGAGAACCAATCCCTGCATTATATAATTCGTCATTCTCTAAAAGAGATACTGCGTAGGCTACAGTTTCAAATGCTGAATGACTTGTAAGATAGTCAAATGCCTGCTGGGCAATATTTTTTAAAGAATTTTGTTTAGCAGTTTTTATTTCATGGCTTTGGTCGCTTTCAGAGAAAAAACCGCCGTGGATAATTATTTTCATAATATTTAATTGGGTATTGGTTTATAATGGATCATAAGGCATGTGCAGGCTTGAAGGTGAAGTAAATCATTATGCAGGATATAAAGATTATAAAAATCTTACAATAGGCAATAAGAATCCATCAACAGTCAACTAACACCCAGCAGCTTATTTATCCTGAGGAATGGGATTAAACTGTGAGTTTTCTATCGTCAGCGTTTTCGTTGTCAGGTCGTAATGATCATTCATCGACATAACGTGTACGGTAAGATTATCAATAGAAATAGGTTCTCCTAAGTTAATATTCGTAAGATTGGTATCTTTAATAAATCTTCCGTCAACAATAATTACCAGTCCGGATCCTACAGCGGTCATTACCTCATTATGGATGAAAAGCCCCGTATCTTCACCTAAACCTATTCCTAAGGTTCTTGGATTGTTTACAACAGCCTGGAACAGACGTCCGATTCTTCCTCTTTGTACGAAATGGGTATCAATAATTACATTATCAATTAAACCTAGCCCCTGCGTTGTTTTGATTTCTCCTTTTAACAGAGCTTCAGAACTGCTTCCTTGGTAAATCATATTTTCAGAGGCGGCAGCTGCTCCGGCAGATGTTCCGGAATAAATAAAATCCTGCTCCTGATATTTGATGAGAATGGTTTCATGAAATCTGGTTCCGCCAAGAATAGAGGTTAACCGTAGCTGGTCGCCACCGGTAAACATCACCACATCTGCAGCACTGGCTCTCGCCACCATTGCATCAGAGTTGGCTTCTTCGCGGTTGTGAATATCCAGAATATTAACATTTTTAGCACCTAAAAATTCAAATGCCTTTTTATATTCTGTACCAACAATCTGAGGGATCTGAGATGCGGTTGTGATAATCTCAATAACAGAGTTTTCTTTATTTTTAGATTCATTGATAATCTTCCTTAAAATGCCTCTTTCGAAAAAATTAAGGTTTTTTTCAATATTCTGATCATAATCGGTTTCTGCAAAACTTCCTTTGTTTACAGCGCCTCCGATAACTATTAATTTTCCAACGGGTTTCATCATAGGGTGCAAATTTAAAAAATAATTCACATTTGAAGAAATCTAAGACATTTAAATTGATTATGAGGATTTTATAATTGTTAATAAATTCATATTCTTTTTTAGGAAATCTTAAGTGTGGTATAGTTTCGTTTAGGGTTTTGCATTATCTTTGATTTTGAAAGAAGTTATCGTTAACTATGAAAAATGCAAATTGATTATGAAAATTGAGAAGATACAGGCGTTAAGGGGACCAAATATATGGAGTATCAGAAGGAAAAAGTTGATACAGATGAGGTTGAACCTTGAAGAATTAGAGAATTTCCCAACGAATAAGATCGATGGCTTTCGAGAAAGAATCGAAAAACTGATGCCGTCCTTAATTACGCACCGATGCTCAGAAGGCGTTCAGGGTGGTTTTTTCCATAGAATAGAAACCGGAACCTGGATGGGGCATGTTATAGAACATATCGCGCTGGAAATCCAGTCCTTATCCGGGATGGAAACAGGCTTTGGAAGAACAAGGGAAACAAAGACACCCGGAGTTTATAATGTGGTTTTTGACTATATTGAAGAAAATGCAGGAATCTATGCCGCAGAAGAAGCTGTAAAAATTGCAGAAGCTCTGATAGAAGGTACTGACTATGATGTGCATACATGTATTCAAAAATTAAAAGAAATAAGAGAACGTGTCCGTCTTGGACCATCCACCGGAAGTATTGTTGAAGAAGCGGTTTCAAGAAAGATTCCATGGATCAGACTGGGGACGAATTCTCTGGTACAATTAGGATATGGAGTTAATCAGCAACGTTTTCAGGCTACGATCACCGGAAATACAAGTTCTATTGCTGTTGATATTGCCTGTAATAAAGAATTGACGAAAAAAATGCTTCATGATGCAGCGATTCCTGTTCCTATCGGAGATTTGGTAATGGACGAAGAAAATCTTGATCTTGTTATTAAAAAGATTGGGTATCCTATTGTTCTAAAACCTTTGGACGGAAACCATGGAAAAGGTTCTTCAATCAATGTTAATGATTGGGAAGCTGCTAAAATTGGTCTGGAGCATGCACAGAAATATTCCAAAAAAGTAATTGTTGAAAAATATGTCACCGGATACGATTTCAGAGTTCTGGTAATCAATAATAAAATGGTTGCTGCTGCCAGAAGAGTTCCTGCCCATGTTGTAGGTGACGGAGAAATGAATATCAGCCAACTTATTGAAAAAGAAAATAAAGATCCGAGAAGAGGTTATGGACACGAAAATGTCCTGACTGAAATAGCTATCGATAAAGATACAATGGAGCTTTTAGAAAAACTTCATTATACGCTGGAAAGTGTTCCTCAAAAAGGGGAAGTGGTGTATCTGAAATCTACAGCCAATCTTTCAACCGGAGGTACTTCAATTGATGTTACCGATATGGTACATCCTGAAAATATCACCATGGCAGAAAGAATTTCCAAAATCATTGGATTGGATGTTTGCGGAATAGATATTATGGCTGAAAATCTTACGCAGCCTTTGAAAGAAAGTGGTGCAGCTATTATTGAAGTAAATGCCGCTCCAGGTTTCAGAATGCACCTGGCACCTAGTGAAGGACTGCCTAGAAACGTTGCGGCTCCTGTAGTTGATATGCTCTATCCTCAGGGAAAACCATTCACCATTCCGATTATTGCGGTGACCGGTACCAATGGAAAGACGACTACAACACGCTTAATTTCACATATTGTTAAAAATAATGGTTATAGAGTAGGATTCACAACATCAGACGGAATCTATATCCAAAATACAATGCTCACCAAAGGAGATACCACAGGGCCTCTTTCCGCTGAATTTGTATTGAAAGATCCTACGGTAGAATTTGCTGTTCTGGAAACTGCAAGAGGTGGAATTCTACGTTCCGGACTTGGTTTTTCACAATGCGATATTGGCGTATTAACCAATATTAAAGAAGATCATCTGGGAATGAATGATATTCACAACCTTAAAGACTTAACCAAGGTAAAAAGGGTAGTTCTAGACAGCGTTAAAAAAACAGGCTGGAGCGTAATGAATGCTGATGATGAATATTCTATGAGAATAGTCAATGATCTGCAGTCTAATGTTGCGATTTTCAGTATGGATGAAAATAATCCGTACATTAAGAAATTTGCGAAAGAAGGAAAAATTACCTGTGTATATGAAGAAGGTTTTGTAACGATTAAAAAAGGAGACTGGAAGATCAGAATCGGAAAAGCAAAAGATTTCCCGATTACGATGGAAGGGAAGGCCAGATTTATGATTGAAAATGTACTGGCTGCAAGTTTGGCAAGTTATCTTCAGGGCTTTGGAATTGAAGATATTTCAAATTCGTTGAGAACTTTTATTCCAAGCGCACAGCTGACACCGGGCAGGCTGAATATTTTCAAGTTTAAAAGCTTTAAAGTACTGATTGATTTCGCTCATAATCCTGCAGGATATGAAGCAATTGAAGATTATCTTAAAAATGTAGAATCTACAAAGAAGATCGGTATTATTTCAGGAGTTGGAGACAGAAGAGATAGTGATATCAAGGAATGCGGGAAGATTGCAGGAAGAATGTTTGACTATATCATTATCAGAAACGAAAAACACCTCCGGGGAAGAACAGAGGATGAAATCAACGGATTGATCATCGATGGGATTAATGAAGCCGGAAGAGATGTAAGCTATGAGATCATCCCCAAAGAAATTGAAGCCTTGAAACATGCCATGGGTATGGCTGAAGACGGAACATTTATTACGGCTTTAAGCGATGTCATTTCTAATGCAATTGATCTTGTCCAGGAATATCAGACCAGAGAACTGCTGGAAGATGAGAAAAACGGATAGAAAATAAATCATTATAAAATCCCGGCTGAACTAAGTTCAGCCGGGATTTTTTTATAAAGCTAATAAAAGCCTGGCCCTTTGAAGATCGTGCTCTCTATTGGAAGACAACTCCAGGAAGTATTGAGTCTGCCATTTTTGAGTAGCAGTAGCCTGTTTATTTTCTACGGTGTCCCAGGTTGGATATACCCTGATTCCCCGCTTTCCGGTTTTCTTTTCGTTTGATAGAATTCCTTTTTGCACTAAAACTTCTTTTGGAAAGATGAATACACCAACATTTTCTTCTTTATAGGCAGCAATCAGATAAAAATCAAAATTATCATTGTATTCAAATGGGGTTGTAATTCCTTTTTCATTCCTTTTCCAAAGGGTGACGAACTGCCCGGTTTTGGTAGGCGTTATCTTAGCAGTTCGGAATTTTATATTCATATGATTTAACATAAAACTACAACCGGAATATTCTTTAGCTTCTCTGTCATCTTTAATCTCGGAAATTTTTAGTTCCAGAGGTTTAAAGATTAAATTTTTGATAATGGTAAAATTCATTTTTCTGTTCGCTTTCTGAAGTAAAAAGATGTAGAGATCTGCTGATTTATTATTTTAATAAATATCTAATAACAATTGATTACCATTATTGACAATATCCATTTCCACACTATAAGAAAATAGGTCTACAAATCGTTCTGCCGGTTCAAAAACAGTTGATATATCACAGCTGATTAATAATCCGCTGTTTACGGATTCTGCTGTAACGGCAAGTTTGTCTTCTCCCTTTAAAAATGTTTGCTCTATGCTATAGTCAACCGCTGCTCCAATAAAGTTCCCTGAAATTGTATATTGCTTTTCCGTTATATTTCCGACTCCGTTTGAAGCAAATTCTGCTCTGAAAACTGTAACTTTAATAATGTATAAGGAGGTATCTTCCAGATTATTGGTAGGAAGATATAAGAAAAATAGGTTTTTTAGACCTCCGTTTCCACAGCCATAATTGGGAGTAGTGAATCTTTTTCTTTGGGGGCTTCTTTCAGTGAAATTAATCGACGTGAAATTTCTTTCAGAGTAATTATTAATAAATGTTTTGCACTTAAATATGGGTTGTGCTTCTCCAAATTCACAATTTCTAAATTCCAGAATACCGTCACTTTCGAAGATGAAACTTTCCCATGGTCCAAGATCAACCTCTCGAGCACCGGTAAAATGACAATTTGTAAAAGAAATACTATTTCGGCTGTTGACTTCTTCTAAAATTTTCGGATTTATACCTTCAAAATAACAGCTGTCAAAATTGGTAGTAGAAACACTATCAAAGTAGATTTGGGGAAAATCTGATGTTGGATTTAAACCATTATCATCATAAAAGCCCTCAATTCGACAGTTAATAAACTTGTTGCTTTCACCTTTCTTCATGGTTAGAGCTTTTTTACATTGTGAAAAAGTTATATTTTTAAAGTAATTGTGATTTGCTGTAAAGTCTTCAAAAATTAGTCCTATCTCGCAATGATCTATGAAAATGTTTTCCAATTCAGATACCTGAAACAATCTATTTGCTTTTAGAAAAAATTCAGCATTGTTAACAGAAATGTTTTTAAAACTGCAAAATGATATTTGCCCTTCAACAGGATGAACAGTAATGTTAAATGGTCTTGGATTGAACACGAAACTGACTCCTTCTATTGCAAAACGTGTGAAGAGTTTCTCATCTTTATTTTCAAATACGCCTTCAGTAGTTGGAGTCCATTGATTGTTAAATATGGTAATACCAACACCCGCTCCGATGATTTTAAAACCATTGGGAACTTTAGTAACCTGCTGCGGTGCATAGCTCCCTGCAGGGATAAATAAATTTTTTTCTAGTGATTTGGCTGTGTCTACGGCGTGTTGCAGTTGATTAGTATAGATTTCCCCCGGTATAAGGTTAAACCAGCCTGCATTGACATCTCCTGAAAATCTTCGTACATAATAAATATTTCCTCTTTTTCTATAAATAATGCCATCTATAATTGGAGGCAGATTGGTGGTTTGCTGATATACAGCATTTTCCAGTGTGTAACTATCAATTAAATTAACAATTGGAGCATCTGGTATAGTGTTGGTAGGGTCAAAAAAATCGTTTGTTAAAATTGCCATATTGTTGTGATTGGATTGGTTAAAACTATTTTATTTTTAATTTAAGAAGTATAGAAAAACTACCCATTCAATAAGCCTTTTCATAGTATATTTACGATAGCATTTTTGTTATTTTTCTAAACCTTTAAGAAATATAGTCATTTCATGTTTTTCTACCCAAATAATGAGCAAGATATTTTTAAATATAAATAGGCATACAAACCCTCCAAAATTTCGGAGGGTTTGTTGCTGTTTTTATCAAATTTTGTATTCAAACGTATCAGGTTTTTTATCCATTCGGTTATCCGAAAAAGACATTAGAACTGCCAATCCATATTGCGTCTTTCTTATTAAAATCTACGTTTACCATGGCGGCTTTCGTCATTCTTCCCAAGTTTTCCAGTAAAATAGGATGCTCATCATTTTCTCTCCAAATATAAAGCAAGCGGATTTCGGCTTTTGAAAATTCTCCGTTGATATCTTCAAAAATTGGCGAATAACTTACTTTCCTTTGAAGAATGTAATTTTCTTTATCCGTAATAGCATCCGTAATTTCTTGAGTAGGATTTAAATTCACACCGCTTCCTGCAAACGAAAACAATGGCTTTAAAACAAAATCTTCCAGTTTTTCATCTGCTGGAAATTCATACAGAAAATAACTTTTCGGAACATATTGATGGTGAAGTAACGGCAGCAGAAACTTTGAGATTTTAAAAAACCAGTTAGGGTGCGTAATCCATTTTACATCCACCTCATCACGGAAATCAAATTCAGTGGTAAGATTGGGGATTTTATCTAATTCATCAAAGATCACCCTGTTGTAGATTCTTTTGATTTCGGTAAGGGTACCGTTATTGTCATAATATAATTTTCGGCCTTGCTTCTTTATTTTTGTCAGGCAGACTGTTTTTATGCCTAATAATTTTTCAGTAAGAGCAAAATCAATAGCGGTTTTCTGTTTCTCCGGAAAGATCTCCAGGAGTACTACATTTTCAGGATTTTCATCGCCAACAATAACTTCTTTCAGGTAATTTTTGAAATCTTCAGGAGACATTGGGTTTTTAATTTCATCCAGAAAAGGATACACCTCGCAAAAGGTTTCCTCGTAAACTTTCTGAAAAGCATATAAAGAAGGAAAAGCTTGAAGCTCAATCAACTGTGGTTCTATTTCTCCGTTTTCATTACTGCAAATACCAAAATCTATGGTAAAAAAATGAGGCTGAGCGGTATCATTAGGCACTTTACAATTTTCCGGAACTGCTTTTTGAAGAAGTTCTACGGGAAGAGCTTTAATTTGGTCGATGATACTTTCTGTAGCATCAATCAGTTTATCTTTAAAATCCTGTGTAAGAAAAATAGGGCTTTCAGAAACTCTGAATCCCGGTTCCAGGCCGCTTTTTTGTTGTAAGATCTCTTTAAGCTGACTGTATTTTTCCTGTGAAAAGTCCTGATTAAATTGTTTTCTGTAGGTTGGAATCATATTTTTTTCTTTGTGATTTTAAAAAATCGAGCAATTTTGCTCGATTAGGTATCATTAGGTTGTTTTTAACGTTTATTTTGTATTTAAACCACTGCTTCAGCTCCTTTCAGAATCTTTTTTTTTGCAGATTGCAAAAATCTTGGAAGAATTTGGCTTCTTGTCAGGATTATTTTATCTTCATCATCCATTCTGTCAACGGTTTCAAGATATTTTTCCATTCCAAAGTTTTCGATCATGGCATCTCTGTTTTTCTCATCTTTCAGATTCTCAATCATGCCCTGAGGATCTGCTTCAGGATGAAATTGAGTTCCAAATATCTCGTCGGAAAAACGAATAGCCATCACAGCTCTTTCCAAATTGATGTGCGGACGGAATTTTTCAATAGCAGTAATCTTCATTCCCAATTCTTCAAATCGTTCCTGATTAGGCTCAATAAATTGAAATGCTCTGGAATCCACTGCATAAAAAGGATCCGGAAGATTTTTGAATAAAAAGTCCTGTTTTCCTTCTTCTGTGGTGTGGACCGGCATTACGCCAAAAGAATAAGATTTTCTTTTACAGATATTTCCCAATTCCCAATGAATACTTGCCAGCTGAAATGAATGACAGATTAAAAATAAATATTTTTTATCCTCATTATATTGATTGTGATTGTACACTTCATCCAGAAAATCTGCAAATTTATCTTCCCATTCAAGACCTTCCCTGTGTGGGTTTCCAGGACCGCCTGATGAGATGAAAATGTCAAAATCTTCCACATTGGGGATCTCATTTTTATACCGTACATCAAATATATCAATGCTTACCTGTTCCTCGGAATTTTCTTTAAACGCTTCTGAGATTTCTCTGATGTTTCTAAAACCCTGATTGACATGGTTGTTGTTCATATCTAATAAGGCAATTCGAATATCCTTCATGCTACTTCATATTTTTTACAAAGTTATCAAAAATATTATGAAGCAGTTTCACCATGTGTTATGCCATATTCGGTTTCTGAAATCATATAGTCTACAACCTTAGTCAGATCGCCTGTTTCTTTGAAGATATTAAGCTGTCTGTCGGCACCGGTTCCATTTTCTAAAATAGTCCAGGCATAATTAACCTCTTCTCTGCATCCAAGATCGTCTACCACATCATCAATGAATTCAAGAAGCTCTTTCAGCAAGTCCGGATATGGAACTGATTCTTCTTTACCGAAGTCGATCAGGTGGGCTTCAATTCCACTTTTTGAGGCTCTCCATTTGTTTTCATTCAATAATAGTCTTCTATAACTTCTGAAACTTAGATTCTGCTGATGAAGCTTATAGATTTTTGCTACCAAACTTTGCATAATGGCAGCCATACAAACCGTTTCGTCAATTCTTAACGGCATATCACAGATTCTGAATTCAATAGTAGGATAGAATGGGTGAACTCTTAAATCCCACCATATTTTTTTGGCATTATCGATTGTTCCGGTTTTTACCAGAAGTTCAACGTAGCTGTCAAATTCCGCTAAAGAATTAAAATAACTCGGAATTCCTGTTCTTGGAAACTTTACAAAAATTTCCTGTCTGTATGATTTAAAACCTGTATTTCTGCCAATCCAGAAAGGTGAATTCGTAGATAAGGCATACACATGCGGAAGAAAATAGCGCATTACATTCTGAATTCTTACGCCTTCTTCACGATTGGGAATGCCAATATGTACATGTAGCCCGAAAATAAGGTTTCCGCGGGCTACATCACCCATATCATCTACAATTTTGTTATAGCGCTCACCATTGGTGATGGTATTATGTTCCCAGTTTGAAAAAGGATGCGTTCCGCCTCCCGAAACACGCAGGCCTTGCTCATGGGCTGTGTTGATAAGGTGTCTTCTTAAATTCGTAAGCTCAGCCCTGGCTTCCTGAATATTCTGACAAATGCCTGTTTCCATTTCTATCATGGATTCGTGCATTTCATGTTTTAAATTTTCACTTAAAACAGCTTTTCCACCTTCAATAATTTTCGAAACATGAGATATTAAGTCTCTGCTCTCAACATCAATAATTTGATATTCTTCCTCTATTCCTATAGTAAATTGATGCATTTTTTTTCGTGTTTTTGATCTTTATCTTTCAATGTTTACTTTGCTGAATCTTTTACAAAAGTACCCCAGGAAATATTCGGTTTTCCGGGAACATATTCTTTAGCTTTTTCTATAGCCAGCTTTGCAGAATGTTCTACAATCCATGCGAAATTTTCTTCACCCACAGCATTTCTGTCTGCATCAGGAGCAGGATTACAGAAGTCAATAGCATAAGGAATTCCATCTCTTACTGCAAATTCTACGGTATTAAAATCGTAACCCAAAGCTTCATTCATTTTAATCGTGTAGTCATGGATTACTTTTAGAAGTTTTTTCAGTTCTTCCCCTTCTGTCTGATGGGTGGTAGCATATCTTAAATGAGGTTCATTTCTTGGTTCATAAGGCATAATGTGAACATACTTCTTACCCAGACAATATACTCTGTAATAATCATCAAAGATAATTTCCTCCTGAACCATCATTACCAGCTGCTCTGTTTCGCCCAGTTTATTCCATAGATCCTCAGGGCTTTCTACCCTGTAAACACTTCTCCAGCCACCGCCGTCATGAGGTTTCATATACGCAGGGAATCCTACATAATCGAAAATATATTCCCAGTCGTGAGGGAATTTTAAATTTCTGAAAGAAGTTTCCGAAGTATTGGTAGGCCTTTCGTGCGATGGAAGTAAAACAGTTTTAGGAAGCGGTATTCCCAGTTTTGTCATCAAAGCATTATTAAAGAATTTCTCATCTGCACTCCACCAAAAAGGATTGTTGATTACATACGTTCCGTTAAGCGCTGCATTTTTAAGATAGGCTCTGTAAAAAGGAACATCCTGCGAAATTCTGTCGATAATCACTGCATATCCATAATCTGCACCTTGTTCCAGTTTATCGATATGTACCGGCTCAGCGATAATTTCTCCACCACCCAGCTCGTTTACCTTGTCAATAAAAGCCCAAGGAAACGTATCTTCCATACCGAATAGAATTCCCACTTTTTTTGTCATAATTGTTGTTTTTATATTAATAATTTAATTGTTGATAATTTACGAGAAGAAGGCTCCTATAAAGGTGGGGAAAACCATTCTCCATAAAGGCCAGTCGTGATTGATCCATTTTCTTTCATCGTACCAGAAATCAATTCCTTTTGAAGTTAAAATGCCGGCCATTTCAAGATTTTTGTCTCTGCAGATATCCTGATCGGAAGTGCTTAATACAATATGCATATGCTTATATTTCCAGGCCTCATCATTCTTTATGAATTCATTGGGACAGTTGAAATATACAAGATCATCAGAATAGCCGTCCATAAAATTACGGATGCTGAATGCTCCCGAAAGGCTGAATAGATGAGAAACGACATCGGGAAACCTAAACGCGAAATTTGCGGCATGATATCCTCCAAAACTCGCTCCGGCAATAGCTACACGATGGGTATTATGAAGTTTTTGAATATAAGGCACAAATTCTTTAATAAGGAATTGTACATATAATTCATAATTTTTTATTCTTTGCTGGGGCGAGATGCTTTCATCATAAAAACTCCATGCATCTATCGTCTGGATATTATACAGCTTTACTTTCCCTTGTTCCACAAACCAATTGATGCTCCCGTTTAGGTGGAAGTCATTATTTTGGGTGTACTGTCCCTGGGAAGTGGGAAACATGATGATAGGGTAGCCGTAGTGGCCTGTAACCTCTACTTTGAGGCTTATTCCTAATATATTTGAGTAATAGTCAGTGTGTTCTATATGGGGCATTTTTTCTTATTTGAGTTGTACTGTTATTTAATTAATACCAAAAAAGATAAAAATTTTATAAATTAAATGTAATAATTATATAAAAATATTTAAGCTTTGAATATTAAATGATTGTTCATTAAAAACTTATGAGGTTGGTTTGCCTTTGGGTGGAAGAATATTCAAGAGCTCCGCATGAATTTTTTCTGCTGCACTATCCAGTCTTTCCTGTACGGCTAAGGAATTATTTGATTTATAAACAATTCCTACGTGGTAATCGATCGGAAGAAACTTTACGGCTTCTTCACATTCAAAATCATTATAATCGGGTTCTTTATCTTTAATCAAAGCGATAATTAATCCTGAATAATATCCTGTAGATTTTGAAATTTCATAATTTTTACCTTTTAAAAGTGCATCCTCAATTTTCGCCCATTCTCGCCAGATATTAATGCTGCTAGAAGCTTCAACCAAGTCAGGAATATGAGCGCCTCCAACCCTGGAAGATGTTTCAAGGAAATAGAGCTGGCCGTCTTCTTTACTGCGGATAAATTCTGTATGTGTTGCACCATTAAGTAGCCCAAAGCTGGAAAGTACTTTAGCGTTGATTTTTTCAAGGTCAATAAAGTCATCAGAGGTTTTCCCTAATGTTTTAGTCCTGAATACACCGCCTTCATGCGAAACCTGCATTGGAGGAGCAAGATATTTTGACGCAGAAGTGAAAACAATTTTTTGATTGAATGTCAGACTGTCTACATGGTATACATCACCCGGTTTGAAGCTTTCCAATAAAAAAAGATGACGCTCTTCACCAAGCGTGTCAAGGGCTTCCCAGAGCTGTTCTTTGGAAGTTATTTTTTTGATTCCGGAGGCTGAGGCTTCTGAGCGCGGTTTAAGTACCCATGGAGCGGGAACTGTTTCAGCAAAGGCATTAACCTCATCATTATTAAAAACGGCAGTGAATTCGGGAACGTTAATCCCCGAATCTTTCGCCTTTTGCCTCATGGCAAGTTTATCTCTGAAATACCGGTGTGTGGTTTGACCCATCCCCGGAATACGGAACGTTTCTCTGATCAGTGCGGCTTTTTCTACGTCATAATCATCAAGAGCTACTACAGCATGAACCTTTCTGGTGGTCATCAAATGGGAAAACCCCTGGATAAGATGCTCCAGATTCCATACGGATGGCTTGATTTCGGGCATATAAAAGGTTTCGTCTATTGCATGCCAGGGCCAGTTTTTCTCTTTAAGATTTTCAGATGTTATTAAGATTATTTTATTACCCAGCTTTTTCATTTCATCCATGAAATCATAGCCTTTGTAATAGCATGAAATACATACTATAGTTTTCTCCTCCATATAATGTTTTTTTAATTTTGATGAATATTCAAAAATAAAACAGATTTTTTATTGTTTAATTAATGTTAAAAACCTTTGATTATTGTTCTTTTGAAAATTCTTCTATCAATTATACAGAGTTTTTTTGTAATAACCTAATTTTTAATGATAATTTTCGATTAAATCGGCCAGCAATTGCACTCCGAAGCCGGTTGCTGCTTTTTCTTTAGCATATCCTACATTTCCGAAAGCTACTCCTGCGATATCTAAATGCGCCCATTTTGGATGTCCCTCAATGAAGTGTTCCAGGAATTTTGCTGCGATAATACAGTCGCCAATAGGCTTCATAGAAATGTTTTTGAGGTCTGCAACATCAGACTGAATGTCGTCTTTCCAAACATCCCACAACGGCAGATTCCATAATCTCTGGTTCGTTTTGTCTCCTGTTTTTACCAAAAGATTTTTAAGGTCCTCATCATTTGAAAATAAAGCACCACACGTATCACCGAACATCCTCACCGAACTTCCCGTTAAAGTAGCGAGATCAATAAGAAGATCAGTTTGGTAATTTTTGGCAAGGTAAGAAAGCCCGTCGGCTAAAATCATTCTTCCTTCCGCGTCAGTATTAAGTACCTCAATCGTTTTTCCGTTGTAAGCGGTGATCACGTCGCTTGGTAGAAAAGCATTTTCAGAAATGGCATTGTCGGTAATTGGTAAAATCGCGATAATATTGACCGGCAACTTCATCTCAGAAGCATATAGTAATGCTCCTAAAACAGCAGTGGCGCCGCCCATATCCGATTTCATATAATGCATATTGTCTGGGTTTTTCAAAGAAACTCCACCCGTATCAAATAAAACACATTTTCCAACTAAACCAATTGTTTTGGCATTTTCAACGGTTGTTTTGTATTCTAAAATTGTAAAAGCAGCATCATAAGCACTTCCTTGATTAACAGAAAGATAGGCGCCTAAACCAAGTTCCTCACATTTTTTTCTATCAAAAGATGTATATTTTAAATCACTATTTTTTGCTAAATCCTGAAGATAGGCACTGAAAATCTCAGGTTTTTTAAGATTGGCAGGTTTATTCAGCCATTCCTGGCAGGCAATCTGCCCATTACTCAATGCTTCAGCTTTTCGGCTGATATCATCCAGTTTTTGTTGGCTTAAATTTTCAGTATGAATTTCAAAATCATCATTCCAGAAAGGATGACTTTTGTCAAAAGGATAATGGTAAGTTCCGGTAAGAAGTCCTTTCATAAACTCTTCGAATTGTTTTTCATTCAGGAAGTCAGAAACCAAAAGCGTAGGGGCGGATAAGATATTTTTTTTCTGAGTCTGCGAAAACTTAGTCGCTACCTGCTGTACTTCAAAATCCTGAATGCCGGATTTGCCGAGACCAATACAATAGGTGATGGTATCTTCATTCGTAATAACAAAAACTTCATTTTTCTTTCCCGTAAAAAAAGAAGATACATTTTTGTTAAAATTCTGATTCGTTTTTCCCCATTCTTCTTCTGTAAACAGTTGAAAGATCTGAGCGTAGCTTTTATTTTTTTTGTTGATTAATTTCATATGTTTATTGGGTAATACTTTTTTGTTGAGGAGTTACTTCTACCGGGTTTTCCGTATTGTCATAAAACAGCCATTCTATTGCTCTTGGGAATTCCTGCGACCAGTAAAATTCACTGTGAGTACCTTCCGGATTGATGCTTGTTTTAAATTCGAAATCAAAAAGGTTTTTCTTTTCCCATCTTTTTAAATATTCTTCAAAAACACGAATTCTTTTCACCATTTTAGATCCTTCCTGACCGCCTCCATAGAGGTAAATCTTTGTTTTGAAAGGGGTTCTGAAGTTCATCATGGGGAAATTATTATTCGGTTCCACCCAAAGAGATGGTGAGAAGATCAATAATTTAGAATAGACCTCCGGATACAGAAAGCCACTATAAATACTGATCAAAGCACCCAGGGAACTCCCGCCGATACCTGTATTATCCCTGTCTTTTTTGGTGCGGTAATGCTCATCCACAAAAGGTTTCAGAGTGTCTGTAATAAAACGGATGTATTTTTTACCTTCAGAACCGTTGGCTATATTGTCGTTATCAAAGATATATTCCTTGATGCGTTCCTCACTTCCGTGCTCGATGGCAATAATAATAACATCTCCACGGCCATATTCAGAAAGAATGGAAAGTTTTTTGTCGATTTCCCAGTTTCCGTATCCGCTTCCTTCATTAAAGAGGTTTTGGGCATCCTGAAGATAAAGTACGGGATAGCTTTTATTGGAAACATAATAGTCGTAAGGCAGTAATGCCCATACTTTACGGTAACGGTCTAGCTGCGGAATGTAAAATTCTTCTGAAATAATTTCTGCGATTGGGAAAAATTCTTTTTTAAAAGGTCCCCAGTTGAGTCTCCATTTCTCAACAATACTCTTCACCTTGCCATCTGTTTTTTCTGCTTTCCGGTTGGGAGTAATGCTTCCGTATGGATCAAGCTCTACATTTTCCCAACCCCCTTTTGTGAATTTATATTCAATTTGGTCAGGAAGAAGCTGGCTGTCGATATCAATAGAATAAGAGTTGGGATCTAGTTTTTTAAGTTGAAAACGGGGATCTCTGGGATTCCAGCTATTGAAGTTTCCGGTGATATATACCGTCCTGTCATCACTTTCTTCAGTGTAAAGTTCAAACGTCATCATGAGTGTTTATATAATAATTAAATGCTAAATGTATAAAAAAACTTTTTATGTAGATTGTGGTTAAATTTATAAAAATAATGCACTAAAAACTATATATTTGATAGATTGGCTCATGAAGAAGATTAACATCTAATTTATTTCATTAATAATTAACTTTAATTGTTGATGTTTTTCGTAGTTTCAAAAAAATATTTAAATACAAAAAACTATTGATGAATTCTGTTAAAACATACACACTTTTCACTGATCATGATGTTTATCTTTTTAAAGAAGGTAAACATTATAAACTCTATGACAAGTTTGGTGCACATTCTGTAGAAAAGGGCGGAGTTCAGGGGGTATATTTCTCAGTCTGGGCCCCGAATGCAAAAAAAGTTTCAGTAATAGGGAATTTTAACAACTGGAACGATAAGGATCATATTTTGTTTCCCCGATGGGACGGATCAGGAATTTGGGAAGGGTTTATTGCAGGACTTACCTGGGGAACACTGTATAAATATGCAGTGGAAACAGAACGTGGAGATATTCTGGAAAAAAGTGATCCTTATGCATTAAGCTGGGAACAGAACCTTCAGGCAGCTTCATTGGTTTCTACCACATGGTATGAATGGGAAGATGAAAAATGGATGAAGAACCGGTGGAAAAACAACAGTTTAAAAGCTCCCATATCTGTGTATGAAATGCATCTTGCCTCATGGCTGAGAGAAAGTGATGAACCCAAACGTTTTTTGAGTTACAGGGATATTGCAGAAAAGCTCGTTCCCTATATCAAAGAAATGGGTTTCACCCACGTAGAGTTTATGCCGGTAATGGAATATCCGTACGATCCCAGCTGGGGATATCAGATTACAGGGTTTTATGCCGCAACGTCGCGTTTCGGTTCGCCACAGGATCTGATGTTTTTGATCGATCAGCTCCATAAAAACGGAATTGGTGTTATCCTCGATTGGGTTCCTTCTCATTTTCCGGGAGATGCGAATGGGCTTCATCGTTTTGACGGCTCTTATTTATACGAACATGAAGATCCCAGAAAAGGCTTTCATCCGGACTGGAAATCCTATATTTTCAACTACGGCAGAAATGAAGTAAAATCGTTCCTGATTTCCAATGCCATGTTCTGGCTTGAGCGTTATCATGCAGACGGTTTGCGGGTAGATGCTGTAACGTCTATGCTGCATCTGGATTATTCCAGAAACGAAGGCGAATGGGAGCCTAATATATATGGTGACAATGTCAATCTTGAAGCCAAAGCCTTTCTTCAGGAGTTCAATACAGCAGTTTATAAAGAATTTGGAGAAAGTATCATGACCATCGCTGAAGAAAGCTCAGATTTTCCGTTGTTGACGAAGCCTGTACATGACGGCGGAGTAGGTTTCGGAATGAAATGGATGATGGGCTGGATGCACGATACGCTGGATTATTTTAAGGAAGCACCTGATGCAAGGAAATTTCATCATCATAAACTCACCTTTGCGTCCATGTATATGTATAATGAAAATTACATGATGCCTTTGTCGCATGACGAAGTAGTGCACGGCAAAGCAAGCTTGATTTATAAAATGAGCGGAGATGAATGGCAGAAATTTGCAAACCTGCGGGCATTGTATGTTTATATGTTCACCCACCCGGGAGCAAAACTGCTTTTTATGGGGGACGAATTTGGCCAAACCAGTGAATGGAATTTCACCCAAAGTCTGGACTGGCACCTGCTGCAATATCCCGTCCATAAAGGACTACAGAATCTTGTGAAAGATCTGAATCATCTGTATAGGAATGAACCTGTTTTTTATGAAAATCAGTTTGATAAAAGCGGTTTTGAGTGGGTTGAAGCAGATGATATGGAAAATTCAATCTATATATATGCAAGAAAAGGTAAGAGAAAAGACGATGTTTTTATGGTGATTCTGAATCTAAAACCTCTTGTACTGGACTATAAAATTGGCGTGAATGCAGGAACCCATTGGGAAGTTGTTTTTAATTCTGATGATGAAAAATATGGTGGAAGTGCTGTAGAACCTGATATTTTTAAAGAACAGCAGGAAGAATGGATGAATCATCCGAAATCAATCAGTATAAAACTGCCGCCTCTTTCGGGCGTTATTTTACGTCAGAAGAAAGATAAAAGTTATAAATTACAAAGAATAAAACAGCATAAAAAATGATTCAGGTTTTAAATGTTTTAGGAAAAGAATATAAAGATCTTAAAGAGTATATTATCAGGACCGATTTTGATGAAGAAACATTAAAGGATTTTGCCGGAGCAGGAATTGTTCCGCCCTTGTCTGATGCAAAATTAAATGATGAACTGTATTTTTATGAATATAAAGTAGAAAAGCATAAAATAGTTTTCTCAGATGATAAGGTATATGAAATAATCTGCACGGTAAGTGAAATTGACTCTCCCAATCTTATTAAAAAATTGAGAGCCCAGGATTCTCTTGTTTTCAAATTTTATCCCACAGAACAATTAAACGATACAGAATGGGTAGACAGGGAAAATGATTCCGAAGATGGTTTTTTAGAATGGAAGGTCAAAACTTTTACATTCGATGATTCATCCGTTTTTGATGTTGACCATCTTGAAAAATATGGATTATTGACCTTTCAATCAGAAGATTTTTATATCATGGTGAAAAATTATTTTTTTGATGATAAAACACAGTATCTGTTTGAAATTAGGGTCTAATATCAACAGTTTTTTTAAAGGTAGTTTTTCTTAATAATTAAATTTTAAAAATAAAAATGACAATTTATCATCTTAGCACAGAATGTTATCCTGTAGCCAAAGTAGGAGGATTGGCAGATGTTGTAGGAGCATTGCCGAAATATCAAAATAAAATAAAAGGAGTAGACGCTAAAGTCGTGATGCCTTGGTACAACAAATCTTTCATCTATGATCATGAGTTTGATGTTGTTTTTGACGGCTTCATTCATCAGGGGGCTAATATGCTTCAGGTTCAGGTAATGAAGGAAAAAACAAATGCTTTGGGATTTGAACTGTTTATGGTAAAGATTCCGGGACTTTTGGACCGCGACAATCCCTACGGCTATCAGGATGAAAGCTTCCAGTTTTTGGCATTTCAGCATGGTGTTTTGCATTGGCTGAGCGCGATGAACATAAAGCCTGATGTTCTTCACTGCCATGATTATCATACAGGATTGGTTCCTTTTATGGTTAAATACTGTCCGGAATTTGCATTTTTAAAAGATGTAAAAACTATAGGAACGATTCATAATGGTGAATATCAGGGAATGATGAGCTGGGAAATGTCCAATTATATGCCTGCTTTTGATTCTTATAAATGGGGGCTTCTGGACTGGAAAGGCTATATCAATCCACTGGCAAGTATGATCAAATGCGCCAATGCTTTTACAACCGTTTCCGAGGGATATCTTGAAGAACTTTTTGTAAGTTTCAGAGGATTGGAAAGTCTCGTTCGCGATGAATTCGGGAAAGCATACGGAATTATTAATGGAATTGATACTGAAGTCTGGAATCCGGAAACCGATCCGATGCTCGATTTTAATTTTTCTGTAAAAAATGCAGTCGCTCAGAAAAAGAAAAATAAAGAGAAATTATGTAAGGAATATGGCTTAAAGCCGGAGCTTCCTTTGTTTGCTTTCATTGGAAGATTTGCCACGGAAAAAGGAGCAGATCTCCTTCCGGATGTGGTTTGGCGAAGTATTAAGCAAAGCTATGGCGCTCTGAATATTATGATTTTAGGATCAGGAAATACTTATATCGAAAACAAGCTGAAAGAGTATGAGTATACCTACACAAACTTTGCTTTAGATTTGGGTTACAAAGAACATCTTTCCCATAAGATTTATGCCTCTGCAGACTTTCTGTTGATGCCGTCAAGAGTGGAGCCCTGCGGGTTGAATCAGATGTATTCAATGCGTTATGGCACAGTTCCTGTAGTGCGATATACAGGTGGTTTAAGAGATACTGTGGAAGATATTTCCACCGGAGGTGCCGGCCTGAATTTTACCTATTCGGGAGTAGATGATATCCTTCATGCCATGAACAGGGCGGTTGCCATCTACAATCAAAAAGGAGTCATGGAAGATTTAATTCAAGCCAACATGAATTTTGATTTTGCATGGGAGAAATCTGCAGAAAAATATATAGCTTTATATAAAAACTAGAATGTTGAGGATATTATTTTTATCCTGATTCATTATGGTTGTGTATTTCCTACTAAGAACAAGAATATAACATCCTAATTAAAGAAATACAGGTTAAATGGAGGGCGAGATTAAAGAATGTTTTAGCATGAGAGTCAATACTAAAAATAGAACAGTAAATTTAATAAAATAAAAAAACGCAATATATTTATGAAACGCAATGTAATTTCCATTGTTTTGGGAGGAGGTAGAGGAACAAGATTGTTCCCCTTAACGTATTCAAGGTCTAAACCGGCAGTTCCAATTGCTGGAAAATACAGGTTGGTAGACATTCCTATTTCTAATTGCTTAAATTCAGGATTGAATAAAATTCTCGTTCTTACGCAGTTTAATTCAGCTTCTTTAAATTCTCACATCAAGAATTCGTATCACTTTGATATCTTCAGCAAAGGTTTTGTTGATATTTTAGCGGCTGAGCAGAATGTAGAGAACGAAAGCTGGTATCAGGGAACGGCAGATGCCGTACGTCAGTCTATGAAGCACCTTGAAAAATACGATTATGATTATATCTTAATTCTTTCGGGAGATCAGCTGTATCAGATGGATTTTAAAGCTATGCTCGACTTCCATATTGAAAAAGGCGGCGACGTTACCATCGCAACAATTCCCGTTAATGCAAAAGATGCAACAGGATTCGGGATTCTAAAGTCTGATGATGAAGGAAATATTACTTCCTTTGTGGAAAAACCGGGCTATGATGTTCTGGATGGTTTACAATCTGAAGTTTCTGACGACAACAAACAGAAAGGAAAAGAATATCTGGCATCGATGGGAATTTATATTTTCACGAAAACCATCCTTAAAAAGATGTTTGATGAAGGCGCAGGAGACGATTTCGGAAAAGATATTATCCCGAATTCAATAGGAAAATATACTACCCTGAGCTACCAGTATGAAGGATACTGGACGGATATCGGAACGATTGAATCTTTTTATGAAGCCAACCTGGATTTATGTCAGGATCTTCCACAATTCAACCTTTTCTCATCCTCACCGATTTATACAAGAGCAAGGATGCTTCCGCCGTCAAAGATCAACGGGTCGTATGTAAGTAAAGCTGTATTCGGAGACGGATGTATCATTATGGCCGATAAAATTGAAAATTCCGTAATTGGAAACAGAACCCGTATAGATAAAGGAAGCACCATTGTGAATTCTTACGTTATGGGTGCCGATTTTTACCAAAATACTTCTGAAATTGTTACCAATGACAGCAGCGGTCTTCCTAACATGGGAATCGGCAAATACTGTTATATCGAAAAAGCTATTTTAGATAAAAACTGTTACATCGGAGACAATGTAAGAATCATTGGAGGAAAACATATTCCAGACGGAGACTATGGAACCCATTCTGTACAGGACGGTATCGTCGTGGTGAAAAAAGGGGCTATTCTTCCTTCCGGAACCCATATTGGTTAATTATTGTTAAACATACAACTAGAGTGATCAACATATTGGTCACTTTTTTTATTTGTATTACTTTTGTGCGATGCGTTTTTTTAAAATAATAAGTGTAATTATCGTTCTTTTGGTAGGGGCTTATGCCGCTTCCATGTACTACTTTGTGGACGACAGTAAAAATTTTCAGATTGAAAAAGAGATTGATTATCCCGTGGATAAAGTCTTTCCGCAATTCAATAACCTGCAGAATTTTACACGGTGGAACAACTTTTTTAAAAGTTCTCAGTCAATTGATATCGATTATTATACCCCCTATGAAGGGCTGGGAAGCGCAATCAGTTATGTAGATCCTAAAAATGATACCGATGGAGAAATGTTCATCCGGTATGAAAATCCAAATAAAACATTAAAATACCAGCTTTTTGAAGACAGAAATGAAAACCCAACGTTGGTAGATGTTAAATTTAAACCGGTATCTGCTGAAAAAACAAAGATCATCTGGTACGTGCATACCCCGAAACTTTCCGTTCTGAGAAGAGTTGAAAACTTCTGGACAGAAGACCGCTTCGCCGAAAACATCACTAAAAGTATGGTGAACCTTAAAAATGTGTTGGGCAATAAAGTTGAAAAAGATAACCAGATGGCTGCGATTAAATATGACAGTCTGATGGTAGAAAATGAAGAAAGTAAAATGCTGCTCGGGATCAATGTAAGTACTTCCAACAAAAAAGACGCCTTGTACAGGAACATCGCCATGAATTATAACAAGGTCTATAACTTTGTGACGATGGATTTAGGAAAGAAAGATGATGAATTCGGGTATCCAATGCTCATTACAGATGCCGATAACTATAAAGACAAAGAAGTATCTTACTTTCTGGGAATTCCCCTCTCCAAAAAAATAGGTGTTTCCGACAATAATTTTAATTTCAGAACGGTTAATGCTTCCCAAAACTATGTAATGTACTACAAAGGAACCTATGAAGGAAGAGTAAAAGCAATCCTGCAGCTGATCCAGAAAGCCAAAAAAGATGAGATGCGTTTCGGCGATATCAGACAGACTTTTATAGAGCGTCCCGTAGAAGGGCAGGAGGTAAATATGAAACTCTCATTATCAGTATTTAAGTAAAATATTGAAAATTATTTTTTTTATGGTTTTTTTATAGTTTTCAGGCTGTCCCAAGTCGGTTTTTTTTATTAAATTTGAAGATTAATTATACAAATAAATTTTAATAATAGATAAACTGTAATAATGGACAGATTTTCATTCCTAAACGCAGCTCATTCTCAATTAATTGAGGATTTATACCAACAATACTTAAAATTCCCGGATTCTTTAGAACCATCATGGAAAGCCTTCTTTCAAGGCTTTGATTTTGCTTTGGAGAACTACGGAGATGAAGAAAACATCCAATATATTCAGTCTTCAGCCAATGCTGCCCCGGCAGTACAGCAAATATCTCAGGCGGTATCAAACGGAGAAGTTCCTGAGCATATCAAAAAAGAGTTTAAAGTAGTAAATCTTATTGAGGCGTACAGAACAAGAGGACACTTGTTTACAAAAACCAACCCTGTAAGAGAAAGAAGACATTACATGCCTACTCTGGACATCGAAAACTTCGGTCTTACTAAGGAAGACTTAAACACCAAGTTCAACTGTGCTCTTGAAACAGGGATGAAAGAGCCTGCAACGTTACAGGAACTTATCAAACATTTGGAGAATATTTACTGCGATTCTATCGGAGTAGAATATACATACATCAACAATATTGAAGAAAAAGATTTTATTAAAAAATGGCTTCAGGTGAATGAAAACCACCCGAACCTTTCAGCGAATGAAAAAACTGAAATTTTATTAAAATTAAATCAAGCCGTTGCTTTTGAAAATTATCTTCACACAAAATTTGTCGGACAAAAAAGATTCTCACTAGAAGGAGGAGAAACATTGATTCCAGCTTTGGATCAGTTGATTTCAAGATCTTCTCAGCTGGGAGTAGATGAAGTAGTGTTAGGAATGGCTCACAGAGGAAGATTAAATGTTCTTTCCAACATCTTTGGTAAGTCATATAAACAAATTTTCTCAGAATTTGAAGGAAAAGAATTTGAAGAGGACGTATTTTCAGGTGACGTGAAATATCACTTGGGGTCTTCCAAAAGAATTAAAACCGCTTCAGGAGAAGAAGTTTCTATTAACCTGACTCCAAACCCATCACACTTAGAAACTGTAGCTGCTTTGGTAGAAGGAATTTGCCGTGCTGAAGTAGATGATAAATACAAAGGAGATTTCTCTAAAATATTACCGATCATCATCCACGGAGATGGTGCTGTTGCAGGACAGGGCATCGTGTACGAAGTAGCGCAGATGATGAACCTTGAAGGTTACAGAACGGGAGGAACTGTTCATATTGTAGTTAATAACCAGGTTTCATTTACCACCAACTATGCTGATGCAAGATCATCTACCTATTGTACAGATATTGCAAAAGTAACTGAATCTCCGGTAATGCACGTGAATGCTGATGATGCAGAAGCGGTGGTGCATGCCATTCATTTTGCAGCTGATTTCAGAGCTAAATTCGGAAAAGACGTATACATCGATTTATTAGGATATAGAAAATATGGACACAATGAAGGTGATGAACCAAGGTTCACACAGCCTAACTTGTATAAATTAATTTCTAAGCACCCTAATCCAAGAGAGATTTATAAAGAGAAATTAATCAAAGGAAGTGTAGTTTCCAATGATATTCTTAAAAAGATGGAAGAAGATTTCAAAGCACTTTTAGATAAAGACTTTGACGCTTCTAAAGAAATCGAAAGAAATACAATGGATCTGTTTATGTCGGAAGACTGGGTTCCTTATCCGATGGCGAAAAGAGGAGCTGTGCAGATTCCGGTAGATACCAAATATGATCTTGCAAAGCTGAAAGAACTGGCATTAACGATGTCAACCCTTCCGGCAGATAAAAAATTCATTAATAAAATTACCAGACTTTTCGAAAACCGTATCAAAGCGATTGAAGGAAATTCATTAGACTGGGCACTAGGTGAGTGGTTAGCATATGCTACACTGCTTGTTGAAGGTCATAACGTAAGAATTTCCGGTGAAGATGTGGAAAGAGGAACGTTCTCTCACAGACATGCAGTCGTAAAAACAGAAGATACAGAAGAAGAATACGTACCGTTAAAACATGTTTCAGAAAGCAGATTTGATATCTTCAACTCTCACCTTTCAGAATATGGTGTACTAGGTTTCGACTATGGGTATGCGATGGCTTCTCCTAATACTTTGACTATTTGGGAAGCTCAGTTTGGAGACTTCGTAAACGGTGCTCAAATTATTGTTGACCAATATCTGGCAGCAGCAGAAGAAAAATGGAAAATCCAGAACGGATTGGTGATGTTATTGCCTCACGGTTCAGAAGGACAGGGTGCAGAACACTCATCAGCTAGATTAGAAAGATTCCTGACACTTTGTGCCAACGAAAATATGGTGGTAGCCAATATCACTTCTCCAGCCAACTATTTCCACCTGTTAAGAAGACAGTTGAAATGGGGCTTCAGAAAACCATTGATCGTAATGAGTCCTAAATCATTATTAAGACATCCGAAAGTAGTTTCTCCATTAGAAGATTTCGCTAACGGATCATTCCAGCCTATTTTAGACGATCCAACAGCTGATCCTAAAAAAGTAGAAAAATTAGTATTGTGTTCAGGTAAGCTTTACTTTGAACTACTGGCTAAGAAAGAAGAACTTAATGCTGAAAATATTGCATTGGTGAGATTCGAGCAGTTGTATCCTTTACAAAACGATGCCATCGAACAAATCTTCAGCAAATACGAAAACAAAAAAGAAATTGTTTGGGCTCAGGAAGAACCAGAAAATATGGGAGCTTGGTCTTACATTTTAAGAAACTTCAGAGATACGGGAATTCAGGTTATTTCTCCGGTTCCAAGCGGTGCTCCGGCTCCGGGAAGTCATAAAATGTTTGAGAAAAATCAAAATGCGGTTATCAACAGAGTATTCGACAGAGACGATGCTCCTGCAAAAAGACCCGTAACAGCTTAATTTAAATAATATTCAATTAAAAAATAAAAAATACTCAATATGTCAATTTTAGAAATGAAAGTTCCTTCACCGGGCGAATCAATTACAGAAGTTGAAATTGCAACTTGGCTTGTAAAAGATGGTGATTACGTAGAAAAAGATCAACCTATCGCTGAGGTAGACTCAGACAAAGCAACACTGGAATTGCCTGCAGAAGAAAGTGGTATTATCACTTTAAAAGCAGAAGAAGGTGATGTGGTACAAGTAGGCCAGGTAGTTTGTTTAATTGATAGGGATGCTGCAAAACCGGAAGGTGCTGCTGCTCCTGCCGAGGAAGCTCCAAAAAAGGAAGAAGCTCCTAAAGCTGCTGAACCGGTAAAAGCTGAGGCTCCAAAACCAGCTGTTCAGGCTGCTGCACAAACCTATGCAACAGGTGCTCCGTCTCCTGCTGCCAAGAAGATCCTTGACGAAAAAGGAGTAGATGCAGGACAGGTTTCTGGATCTGGAAGAGATGGAAGAATTACTAAAACAGATGCTGAATTAGCGGCTGTTCCTGCAATGGGAGGTAGTTCATTATCTGCTACAGGTTCTAGAGCTTCAACTACGACTAAACTTTCAGTTCTTAGAAGAAAAATCGCTTCAAGATTAGTTGCTGTAAAGAATGAAACAGCGATGCTGACTACTTTCAATGAAGTTGATATGTCTGAAATCTTCAGATTAAGAAAGCTATATAAAGAAGAATTTGCTCAAAAACATGGAGTAGGAATCGGTTTCATGTCTTTCTTCACGAAAGCGGTAACAAGAGCCCTAAAAATGTATCCTGATGTAAATGCATCTATTGATGGTGATTTCAAAATAAACTATGACTTCTGCGATATCTCAATTGCCGTATCTGGTCCTAAAGGATTAATGGTTCCTGTATTGAGAAATGCTGAGAATATGTCTTTCAAAGGAATTGAAGCTAATATCAAAGATCTTGCAACTAAAGTAAGAGACGGAAAGATTTCTGTTGACGAAATGACTGGCGGTACTTTCACCATTACCAATGGCGGTACTTTCGGATCTATGCTGTCTACACCGATCATTAACCCGCCTCAATCTGCAATCTTAGGAATGCACAACATTATCCAGAGACCTGTTGCTGTTGACGGACAAGTGGTTATTCGTCCTATGATGTATGTGGCTATGTCTTATGACCATAGAATTATTGACGGTAAAGAGTCTGTAGGATTCCTTGTGGCAGTAAAAGAAGGTATCGATAATCCTGTTGAAATATTAATGGGTGGCGACGAAAGAAGAGGCCTGGAATTATAAGTTTTAATAAAATTATAATATAAATATCCGATCTCGCCCCAAAAGGGCGAGATTTTTGTATCTATTACAACAAATACTAAGATGATGTTCTCAAAAACGACCTCCAATATCAATGTTTCAGTAGTACCTGAATATGATAGTAAAAACAGTTATCCGTCTGAAAATCGTTATGTATTTAAATACAATATCACGATCGAAAATGATGGAAATTTTCCTATAAAAATTCTTAAAAGAAAATGGCTTATTTTTGATGTAGGCTTTGGATTTACAGAAATTATAGGAGATGGTGTAATTGGATTAACTCCGGAAGTATCCGTTAGCGAAAATTTCGCTTACTTTTCTAATGTAATGCTTCGGTCCGGAGTGGGAAATATGAGCGGAAAATACCTCGTTAAGAACATGAATACACAGGAAACGTTTGAGATTGATATCCCAAAATTCAACCTGTTGTCTGAAGTGTTAAGCAATTAAATGCTTACAGGTTTTCCGTAAAAAGAAATATTTTCACAATAATCTGTGACAAGAACGGTGATAATTAAAGTTTTTTGATCTTTAATTTCAAGTTTTCATGAACTTCTTCATTGCTTGTGATAAACAATTTTTCAAAAGCTAATAAAGAAATTTTTGCACAAACCTCTGCGTCATCACCGGCTCTGTGATGATTGAATTTGATCTGATGATATTCAGCAAGATGTTTTAAACCATACTTCGGAAGATAATTCCATGATTTTTTAGCAAGCTGAATACTGCATAGATAATCAATCTTTGGAGTAAACATTCCGTAATGATTGAGACATCCTCTTAAAACTCCTGCATCAAAACTTGCATTATGAGCCATCATTAAGGTTCCATACATCATTTCCTGAACTTCATACCAGATCTCATCAAAAGTAGGAGCATCTTTCACATCATTCGGCTGAATGCCGTGAACAGCAACATTATAGTGACTGAAATACGGAAAACTCGGCGGTTTAATCAGCCAGGTCTTTGTTTCTATAATCGTTGAATCCTGTACAATACACACCCCAACCTCACAGGCAGAGCTTCTGTCATTGGTAGCGGTTTCAAAATCTATTGCGCAGAAATCCATCTTTTTGAATTAAATTTTACTTATGAATTGATTGTTACAGGTGACTTTAGTTTCCTTTTTCAATAATTACGTCTTCTTTTTATTTATAAAAAATGCTTAAAAATAAGCCATTTAGATTGATAAAAGTTTGCTTTCTGATGGCTTTGGCGTAGTCTGATTGTGCCCGGCAGTTGAGCATAGAACCCAAAATGTGCTCTCACAACAGCCCAAAGATGGGGAAATCCATGTTTAAAACCAAAATAAATTCCTGCGATACCATCTAAACAAAGTCTGAAGAATATCAGCCAGATCAGTTGAGGAAAAGGCAGATTTTTCAGCATCATGGAAAGATTGTTTCTGATGTTTAAATAGGTTTTTTGAGCACTTTGTTTGTTGAGTGTACCTCCACCTACATGATAGACAGTGGATTTTCCGGTATAAAATATTTTTTTTCCAGTATTAATAAGTCTCCAGCAAAGATCAATTTCCTCCTGATGGGCGAAAAATCTTGCATCAAAGCCCTTCTGTTCCCAGAAATCTTTTGAACGGATAAAAAAACAACATCCTGAAGCCCAGAAAATTTCTGTTTCATCATTATATTGGCCTTTATCTTCTTCCAGATGGTCAAAAACACGTCCTCTGCAGTAAGGATAGCCTAAATTATCAATGAGCCCTCCGCCAGCTCCAGCAAATTCAAAGAATTTTTTGTTGTCGTAAGCTAAAATTTTAGGTTGTAAGGCGACAATTTCCGAATTATTTTCGAATAGTTCCAATACAGGATCAATCCAGTTTTCGGTAACTTCTACATCAGAATTTAGCAGACAGTAATAATCGGCATCAATTTTTTTTAATCCCTCATTATATCCGCCTGCAAAACCGTAATTTTTATCGTTCGTAATAATGGTAACCGATGGGAAGTTGTGCTGCAGAAATTCAATAGAATCATCTGTAGAAAGATTATCGATTACATAAATATCTGCTTTTTGAGAATACTGAATAACGCTTGGAAGAAATTTTTCGAGCCAGTTTTTACCGTTCCAGTTTAAAATGGCAACTGCTAATTTGTGAGGCATTGACAATCTATTTTTTTTCAGAATCAAATGTTTTGATAGAGTCCTGGTATTTCCATTTTCTGTGTGACCATAGGTAATTATCCGGGCGTTTGCGCAACGTATTTTCCAACAGTTTATGAAATTTTTTCACCACTTCATGTTCCACAAATTTTTCACCGTCTGGAAGTATTCTGTGATAGTTTACCTGATAATATCCGCGCTTTACTTTTTTCATTTCACAGTAAACAAAAGCAAGATCCATTCTGGTGGCCAGCTTATCATACCCGATGAAAGCAGGGGTTCTCTGATTCAGAAATTCTAATCCGTAATTAACGTGAGCAATATGCGGTGTTTGGTCTGCTACAAACATATACGTAGAATCACCATCGTTTTTTGACCTGAAAATATTGATGATCACTTCATTGGCTTCCAGGGCTTCATTTCCGAATTTGTTCCGCACTTTTTTCATCTGGTTTTCCCAGAAATCGCTGTTAACCTTTCTGTATACAGGATGACAGTGTTTTTGAGGGATAATAGCTGCAAATGCATTCATCCATTCCCAGTTGAACACGTGTCCAGCCAATAAAATAATGTTTTTACCTTCTCTTTTGGCATCATGAAAAACTTCCTGGTTGATATGCTGCATTCTGACTCTGGATTCCGTTTCCGAAATGCTGAAGGATTTAATTGTTTCCACCAGATAGTCTGAAAAATTCAGATAGAATTTTTTTCGTATTTCCCGGATCTCTTCTTCAGATTTTTCAGGGAAAGAATTTTTCAGGTTTTGAGTAATCACATTTTTTCGGTACCCTACAATATAGTAGTTAAGGAAAAACATAACGTCCGAAAAAACATACAATATTTTAAGCGGAAGTTTGGAGATGAGATATAATATTTTGATCAGGAAATTCATAAAACAGGCAAATTTAGTGATAAAAAAATTACGGTTCTATTTTTGCTGATAATAAGTATTAATTTTTTATTTTTATGATATGAAAAAATTGTCAATTATAGCTTTCTTAGGATTAAGCACACTGGCGTTTTCGCAAGAAGCACAAAAACCAGCTGAGCCCAGAAAAAAAGATAATGCTTTACTGGTAAAAACAGATCATGCAGAGTTGGAGGCGAAGAAAAAAGCCGCAGAAGAAAAAGGGAAACTGCCTAAACCTTATAATCCAAAAGCTGATGCACAGGCTGACATCAACAAATTAGTGGCACAGGCGAAAAAGGAAGGGAAGAATATTATTATTCAGGCAGGGGGAAACTGGTGTATTTGGTGTCTCCGCTTTAATAATTATGTGCAGACTACTCCCGCGCTGAAGAATATTCTAGATAAGAACTATTTATATTATCACCTTAATTATTCTCCGGAAAATAAAAATGAAAAAGTGTTTTCCAATTATATAAATACGAATGAACAGCAAGGGTACCCCTTCTTTATTGTATTAGATAGAAATGGTAAAAAGCTTCATGTGCAGCAAAGTGATGTTCTGGAAGAAGGAAAAGGATACAGTGAAGAAAAAGTAAAAGAATTTTTCAACAGCTGGATTCCTAAGTCATAAACAATAAAAACCGAGAAATTTCTCGGTTTTTTATTTTATAGAAGTTTCTTGATCCAGCTTAATTTTTTTTCAGAATACGGTGGATATTTAATATTGGGTTCGCCCCAGGTTGTTTTTTCCAGTATGGCTTTCTGATGCGAAAAAGTTTCGAAACCATATTTTCCATGATAATTTCCCATTCCAGAGTTACCTACACCGCCAAAGGGCAAATTGTCGTTGCTTAAATGCATTATAACATCATTGATACAGCCTCCGCCAAAAGAAAGTTTCTGTAAAAAGTTTTCCTTTTCTTCAGCATTATTAGTGAATAAATAGGCCGAAAGAGGTTTTTCCAATTCCAATAATGAGTTGAGAGCGATCGGAAAGCTTGTAAAAGAAATCACCGGAAGAATAGGACCGAAAATTTCTTCCTGCATCACATCATCCTGCCAATCTACCTGAGTAAGAAGGGTAGGTTCTATATACAGTTGATCTTCATTCCAGCTACCGCCGTAATATATTTTTTCTTTATCGATAAGTTTAATAAGCCGTTGGAAGTTTCTTTGATTAATGATTCTGGTATATTGTTCGGCCTCCGGACTGTACTGGAACTCTTTAATAAAATTTCTCAGCATCTCCAAAAACTGCTCCTGAATGGTTTCTTCAACCAGCAGATAATCCGGAGCGACACAGGTTTGCCCTGCATTTAAAAATTTCCCCCAGACGATTCTTTTTGCTGCCACGTTCAGATCGGCATCTTTGGTAACAATCACTGGTGATTTTCCTCCTAATTCTAACGTTACGGGTGTTAAATGTTCAGCAGCGGCTTTGTAAACAATTTTTCCAACTTTGGTGCTTCCCGTGAAAAATATACGGTCAAATTTCTGTTGCAAAAGGGCTGTCGTTTCATCAATGCCGCCTTCATACACATATAGATATTCCGGTGGAAAATTTTCATTGATGAGAGTTGCCATGGCTTTCATGGTATTTTCTGCTATTTCACTTGGCTTAAGAATGCAGCAGTTTCCAGCGGCTAGTGCTGCAATAATAGGAGATAAAGACAGCTGATAGGGATAATTCCAGGCTCCTATCACCAAAACGCAGCCTAAAGGTTCCGGATACAGCCTGCTTTTTCCCAGCTGATTGGCCAGGTTGGTCGTTACTTTTTTAGGCTTTGATAACGTATTAAGATTTTTCAGATAATAGTCAATATCCTTTAAGACAAAAGAGATTTCTGTGGTGAAAGTATCAAATTTAGATTTTCCAAAATCTTTATAGATGGCTTCATACAGAAGTTCTTCATTCTGGATGATCAATGATTTTAGTTTTTCTAAATATATTTTCCTGAACTTTATATTTTTAGTCTTCTGGCTTTGAAAAAACACTCTTTGGCTTGATAGGATTTCCTGAATATTCATACCGTAAATTTCGGTAGATAAAGCAAATTTTTTGCCTAAAAATTACATGATGTTTCTTATGGCGATTTTTACTGGATGGTACATCAATAAAAGTAAGGCTGTAATTAAAGCCAGCCAGAATAATCCGGTGAATATTTCCATATTGGAAAGCAGCATAGACTGTGCTGTAATTTTAGCTTTAAAAGCTCCGGCTGTCATTGATAATGATTCATTGACGGGCAAATTGGAGATGTTTGCTCCGAAGATCTGATTCCATTGGGAGTAGAAAACAGGGTTGGTATCGGTCATTTGAGAACTTAGCGTATCAGAATGTTTTAAACTTAAAGCCAGCATTAGATTCTGCATTAAAGCATAGCCAATAGCCGTCGTCCAGAAACGGGTGCTGGTTCCTAGAGCTGTTGCATTGGCAACATATTCTTCAGACATCCCTGAAATCAGGAAGAAAACCAATGGCGTAAATAATAATCCCTGTGCAACTCCCTGTAGAAATAATGGCGGACAAATGGTTGAAAGGGTAGTGTCGGGATAGAAAGTGTAGGTAAACCAGGCACAGTCTATGGCAAGAAGGAGAAATCCCGTGAAGAAAACAATTCTTGAAGAAACTCCTTTCATTAAACAAATACCGGATAAAAATACACCTAAAAGTGTTCCTGCCACATTCCAATATTGAATATTGATGATGTAATCCCAGGGCCATTTCCAAACAGTTGCCATAATACTATAGACATTATTGAGGCCTGCACGAATCAAATAAAATATGAAAAAAAGGATCATTCCGGCAATAACATTTCTGGAGCTGAACACTTCAAAATGGAAAAGCGGTCGTTTGGAATTTCTCTGTTTCAGCATAAATAAACCTCCGGAAATCAGAAATATAAAAAGACACATTGTTATGATGTCAGATTCAAACCACATCAATCTTTTTCCGTAAATTATAGCATACGCTCCAGCCTGCAGACAAGCCCATAATAAAAACCAGCTTGTAATATCCAGCTGATACAGAGGTTTTTTAGGGAAAAATCTATTTCTGTTGAATATAACAATCCCAATAATTAAAACGAAAATATGAAAATATAAAATCATTAAAATCATATGCCGGAAATCGTAATTCTGAATGCTTGATTTTAATAAAGAACTGGTGACGGTACCTCCCGTAAGCATAATGGTGTACATGAACAGGTACGCAATCACTTTAGCATGTTTTGTTTTTAATTCTGCAATAATTAACGGCAGGAAGATCGCGCCTTCCAGCAATCCGAAAATTCCTTCCAGAAACCGGATGACCAGAATAACATGATAATCGTGGGTCACGGATAAAATGTATAAAATAATCACAGAGATGGACGACATCAGCAGAATATAATATTTAACGCTGAAATACGCCATAAATCTCGGTAATACTAAAAGGGTAACCACAAATGTCCCATACATCAAAATCAATAAATATTGGATGTCGTCTGAATCTACATCCATAAAAGAAGATGTGAAAGCGCTGTTAGAATGTAAAAGCGATAACAACATCAAATGGGGAAACAGTGCCAGTACAAGGAGCGGCAGTTTCAGCCATTGTGGTACCCAATTATAGTAGATGGTATTATGTTGCATAATTGATTGGCAAAAATAAAAAGCGAAAAGGCTGAAAATCTTAAGTGTAAAAAAAGTAAAACGATAAAAATGCTAAGAAAAAAATTGGCAAATTCATGATTTTGCGATTCCGCCTTTTCGCTAAAAAAATAATTTAATTGGTAAAAATTTGAAAGGGATTTTTTCTGCTTCATCAGTCTTCCTGCTTAATCCCTCCCAAACATTATATTTTTCTGGCGCTTACCAGAACATTCATTCCGGAAAGCAGCTTTTCGTAGTCTTTATTGTTATCAAGAATAATTTTCACAGGAAATCTCTGTTCGATTTTTACAAAATTTCCGGTGGCATTATCAGGTTTGATCAAAGAAAACTGAGATCCCGAGGCAGGAGAAACGGATACAATTTTTCCTTTAAATTCTACATTCGGAAAGGCATCAGCAGTGATGATCACGTCCTGTTTCTGATCAATTTCCCCCAATTGAGTTTCTTTATAATTGGCGATGATCCACTTTTCTTTGCTTACGATCTGTACGAGTGCCTGTCCTTCTTTGATTAACTGTCCTTCCTGGATCGTTTTTTTCCCGACCCACCCATCATAAGGTGCTGTAATGACCGTGTAGGAAAGAAATAATTTAGCATTGTTCAAACTTGCAGAGCTCTGCTGAATCTGGCTTTTTGCCGGGGCAACTTTCGTTTCCTGTTCGCTGGCGCTGGCTCTTACTGCATTTTTCTGCTGTTCTAATGCCAGAAGATTGGCTTTAGCCTGATCATAAGATGCTTTTACATTCTCAAACTGCTGTTCGGTTGCAGCATCCTCAGCCACCAGATTTTTGTATCTTTTATAATCCTGTTCGGTTCTCCAGATATCGATCTTTGCAGAAGATATTTTGGCATCAATGATCTTGGTATCGCTTTCTTTGGTATTAACGCCGCTTTCAATAGTGGTGATGTTTTCAGAAGTTGCATGCAGATTTGCTTCCGCCATTTTAACCTGATTGACGAATTCTCTGTTGTCTATGACAATCAGTGTGTCTCCTTTATGTACAAATTGATTTTCGTTAAACCGTATTGTTTTGATGAACCCTGAAACTTTACTCGAAACAGGCGTAATATATTGTTCGATCTGTGCGTCATTCGTTGTAACATTTTTCCGGGAAAAAAGATAAAAACTTACCATCCCTGTGACACCACTGATAATAAGGATCCAGGCTAATAAAGTAATCGTTTTATTGATTCTTTTTTCCTTTTGTGTTAATTGCTTCTTTGCCATAGTTTTTATAAGTTTCCAATCGTATATTGGAGTTGATAGTATTTCAGTTGTCGGTTTATTTTTACGGAAATTAAATTGGAGCGGGCTTCCAAGTAAGCATTATCAGCATCAATAAGCTCTGTAATAAGGCTTAATTTATTCACATACTTCGTTCGTACGATTCGGTAGTTTTCTTTAGCCTGATTGATGGCTTCTTCTGCTATTTTCACCTTCTGGTCAGTTTCTTCAAACTTTTTAAAAGCCTCATATACATGATGTCTTACATTCTCTTCATTTTCTTCGATCTGAAGCTTTGCCAGGTCAATATTTTCCTTGGCTTCCTGTATTTTGTATTTGTTTTTATACAGGCTTTCGATAGGATAGGATAGGTTGACCCCAACCATTCCCAGACGATAAGCATAAGGTTCCGGGGGGAAAAACATCATATTCGGGTATTTCAGAAAATATTCTCCGCCAGCGGTTATTTTAGGGAGATAATTCGCTTTTGTAATTTTTTGATCCAGCTGTTTTAACGAAAGATTCTTATGTGTAATTTCTACAGATTCATTTTTTTTTAAAGCCGTTTCCGTGAGTTCTTCTATATAGGGAATGGTAGCTTTTTCAGAGATCAGATCTTCAGTGTCGGCATGCATTTCTTGGTTTTCCGGAAGAGAAAGAATCGTTTTCAGTTTATGTTCTGCGATTTGAATATCATTATCCAGTTCTGTCCAGCTCATTGTATGGTTGGAAAGCTGTAAAGACGTTCTCAGTACTTCATTTACGGTAACCACGCCATTGGCTTTTAAGGCTTTTACCTGCTTAATGTTTACAGAATCTTCCTTCATTTTTTCATTGATCAGCATTTGCTGCTCTTTTAACTGATGGATCTGAAGAAAAGCCGTAATGATCTCCATGGTAAGCTGTCTCTCATCCAGATGAGTCTTTAACGTAGAAATTTCGGTGTCAATAGCTGCTTTTTTCTCCGTGTTTTTAATTCTTCCTCCCATGTACACAGGGATGGAAGCAGAGAGGGTAAAGTCATACATTCCATTGATCACATCGTATTTGGTTGCTTTCCCGAATACACCGTTTTCATGCTGGAAAAGATTCGTTACCTGATTGTAACTGGTATGAAATTCAATATCCGGGAGCCTTTCCATAGCAAGGTCTTTTTCTTTGGTTTCAGATATGGCCTGCTTTAAGTGGCTTATCTGAATATTCTTGTTATTCTGTAAGCCCAGTTCTATGGCTTGCTGTAGATTGAGATGCTGGTAATCTATCACTTGTGAGGGTAATGCATTGCTTATCAACAATAAGCACAACGCTATGCACTGATATCCGCATGCGTTAAATATCATTTTCATAAATAAATTAAAGGTTTTTTGTAGAATTGATTTTGATACTGCAAAGTTACGATGTGTATGCAGGGACCCGATTTGTGAAAAAAGAAAAAGATTTGCTCATTTACGCCAAATAAAAATATTCTCCTTATCTTTATGATATGAATGACGAACATTTTAAAGCAGTAGAGGAAGAAGATGCCGCATTTTATGTCTATCATGTTCTTACAGGCAATATAAAAACGGATATTCATCATCACAGTTCTGCACAATTAGTATATGCAGAAGGAGGAATCGTGCATATTTTTGCAGATCTTAAGCATTGGTATCTTCCTGCACGGTGCTTTATGTGGATCCCGGCGGGAATGCCGCATTATATATTTACTTCAAGTCCAAAAGTGGATTTATATAATTTTTATTTCAAAAAAGAAGAATCAGAAGATGGCTTTTTTGATGAAATTAATATTTATTCCGTCAGCCACCTCCTGAGAGAGATGATTTTATATACAAAAGAATGGGATGGGAAAATCACAAAAAATGAAAGTACTAAGTATTATTTTCTCAAAGCCTTAAAGGGAATTCTCCCTGAAAAACGAGATAAAAAATTAACGTTTCCTGTTCAACATCCTTTTCCAAAAGATGAAACCCTATTAAAGATTGCTCAGTACATTCATACCAACCTCGAAAAGCCGCTTAGCATCGAATCTACAGCAAAAGAGTTTGGAATGAGTACAAGAACCCTTTCAAGGAAGTTTAAAGAGATTCTAGGTATGAATTATGTCCGTTTTCTCCGGGCGTTAAGAATTACCCGCTCATTAGAATTAATGCTGGAGGAAAAGTACAATATGTATGAGATTGCAATGATGGTAGGGTATAACAGTCTTTCCTCTTTCAGCAATATTTTCAAAAAAGTAATTGGAATTCCGCCCACTGAATATCAGCAGCGTTTAAAAGGAGATCGGTAAGAAGGGAATATTTAACTGGGATTATGGGCTCTATAAAAACTTTATAGTTTATCATAACGCATAAAAAAACCACTTCAGTTGAAGTGGTTAATATGGTGTGAGAAAAATTCTCTTATTGACTAAGCTTCTTCTTCAGTCTTAGCTTCTACTTTTTTAGCAGGAGCCGGAGCTGCAGGAGGTGCATCAGATACAACGTCGAATTCGAAGTTGTACTCTACATTTCTGTGTAGTCTAACGATAGATGTTACTTTACCAGTTCTCTTAATAGTGTTCCCTGGAATTTTGATGTATTTTTTGTCTACTTGTACACCCGCTTTAGCTAGAGCAGCAGAAAGATCAGAATTGTTGATAGATCCGAATAATTTATCACCAGTACCTACTTTAGCAGGAATAGAGATAGATGTTTTCTTCAATTGTTCAACGACAGCGTTAGCAGCAGCAATTAATTTAGCTTCTTCTTCTTTTCTCGCTTCCAAAGTAGCTTCTAAAGCAGCTTTGTTTTTAGGAGTTGCCAAAAGAGCAATCCCTTGAGGAAGTAAAAAGTTTCTTGCGTAACCTGGCTTTACGTTTACTGTGTCGAATTCAAGACCTAAATTTTCTACGTCTTTTTTTAAGATAATTTGCATTGTTGTTGTCCTTTTTTAGAATTTAGATGCTAGATAGTAGACGTTAGATAGTAGACATATAAGTCTGAAATCCGGAATCTGAGATCTATTAATCTAAATTAAGTTAGAATTAAATATGTATTCAGCAACAAAAGAAGAGGTCGCCCTCTTCTCTCATTTATTTTTTATAGAATCTTACTTCAATAAATCCGCTACGTACGGCATTAAAGAAAGGTGTCTTGCTCTTTTGATAGCAGCAGAAACTTTTCTTTGGTATTTTAAAGAAGTTCCAGTGTATCTTCTTGGTAAGATCTTACCTTGCTCGTTTACAAACTGTAATAAGAAATCAGCATCTTTGTAATCTACATGCTTAATTCCAAATTTTTTGAATCTACAATATTTCTTTTCAGATTTTGTATTGATATCAAGTGGAGTAAGGAATTTTACTTCTGATTCTCCTCCAGCTGAGGCTTGTTTAGCCATATCATCTATTGCCATTGTCTTGTCTTTTTTTAAGGATTAATAATTAAGCTTTAGCTGCTTTTACTTTAGTTCTTCTTGTTACAGCGTACTCAATAGCGTGCTTGTCAAGTTTCGTAGTAAGGTAACGGATTACTCTTTCGTCACGTTTGAAAGCTAATTCCAAATCAGAAACGATAGTTCCTTCTCCTTTAAACTCGATTAAAGTGTAGAATCCGTTCTTTTTTAATTGGATCGGATACGCTAGTTTTTTTAATCCCCAGTTCTCTTTAGCAACGATTTCACAGTTCTTTTCTTTTAAAAGATCTTCAAATTTTTTCACTGCTTCCTCCACCTGAGCATCAGATAGAACGGGAGTTAAAATGAAAACAGTTTCGTAATTGTTCATAATGTTAAATGAATTTGTTAATTATTTCGAGGTGCAAAAGTAGAAATTTTATTTCTAATATGCAATATTACCAAGTGTTATTTATCAAAAAGGCCTGTTTTTCGCAGCATTTTTATATCTTATAATGAAAATAGTTACTTTATAATCCCTTTCATGGATTCTTTCAAAAATAACAGGTAAGATCTTTCACCCTAATTTAAAGGGGTTCATTGTGATCTCTATTTCTGATTTCATGTAAAAAATTAACTTTTATAACATCATACAAAGAATGTCGGCTTACCAGAATGGAAGCAATGGAAGAAATCATTCCCGCAAGCATCAGATGAAATATTAAAGAATGTCTGTCAGTCATTTCTAATACAATAATGGCTGATGTAAACGGAGCACGGGTAATTCCTGTAAGAAAGGCAACCATACCTCCCAGGACAACGACATTCGTCTCATTTTGTGTCAAATGGATTACTCCTGAAATCACAGACCCTATGCTTGCCCCAGCCGCAAGAGCCGGAGCAAAAATTCCGCCTGCACCTCCTGAAGTAAAGGAAAGAGCAGGACCCAGCATCCTTAAAACAGGCACATACCATTCTTCATGCTTATTGGGAGTGAAAAGAACACGCTGCATAATCTCCTTTCCCGAACCTAAGATCTCCCTGTTGACAAAATAGGCGATACAGGCAATGAATAAAGCGCAGATAATCAGAAAAACGACATTTGCTCTGTCAGTAGTCAGGTTTTTCTTTTTCCAACTGTTCATCGCAAGCATCATCACAGAAAGCTGGCTCGCTAATATTCCTGAAACTCCGGCCACCAAGATAATTGGAAACATCACCATTAAGGAAACGTCATTCGTTTTGGGATAGCCCAGATACAAATAGGAACCTGCTAATGTCTGAGCCGTTAAGCCTGCAATAATGACTGCTGTAAAGAGTGCGGTCTTAAAATAATTAATATGAGTCTTTGAAAGCTCTTCCACGGCAAAAACAATTCCGCCGAGTGGCGTGTTGAAGGCACCGGCAAGACCAGCAGCAGCTCCCGTCATGATCATATTCTTTTTAGATATTTTTGGCCACCAGTCAGGAAGGTATTCATTGACTTTCCTGAAGATGGAACCGGCAATCTGTATGGTAGGTCCTTCACGGCCTACAGCGCCGCCGCCAATAACCAGAATAACGGATGAAAGGATTTTGAAAAAGATGATTTTAAGACTTAAAAGACTTCTTATTTTGGTATGTTCTTTAGGATTGGCAAGCTCTACGGCAGCCATTACCTGCGGAATTCCGCTTCCTTTTGCGTAGGGTGCAAATTCTTTAACAAGCCACCAGGAAAGAACAAATCCGATAGGTGCAATCATGAAAATCATCCAGTCGTGCCAGTTGAGGATCAGGGCTAAAAGTTTTTCTCCCCATGCAAATATTTGAGCATACATTACCGCAAAAAAACCTGTAATGACGGAACCTATCCAAAAAGGAATAGCTTGAAGCAGATTATTCTTCAGCTGTTCGTTCCGGATATTGTCAAAGGATTTTTTTAGGCCTTTGCGTATGGGGTTTAAAATTTTCAACATTGTGTATGTATATAGGTAGAAGATTAGGAAGTTTATTCGTCTTAAAATTAATATTATTTATTACAATTCCAAAGCAAAAAACCTCCGAAAAATCGGAGGTTTTATATATGAGTCAATCGGTATGATTTATACTTCAGTATTCATATCCCAGTTCTGCAGGTAGTCATGTACATGTTTTAAGAACATTCCACCCAGAGATCCGTCTACCACTCTGTGGTCATACGAGTGAGACATGAACATCAACTGACGGATAGCAATTACATCGCCATCTTTAGTTTCAAGCACTGCCGGTTTTTTCACAATGGCTCCAATTGCTAAAATAGCAACCTGAGGCTGTGGAATAATAGGAGTACCCATTAAGTTTCCAAAGCTTCCTACGTTAGAAATCGTATAAGTCGCTCCTTGTGTATCTTCTGGTCTTAATTTTTTATTTCTAGCTCTGTAAGCTAAATCATTGATAGCTTTTGCCAACCCTGAAAGAGAAAGCTGATCTGCATTTTTAATTACAGGAACAATAAGATTTCCATCCGGAAGAGCTGTTGCCATACCGATATTGATGTTTTTCTTTTTGATGATGTTATCTCCGTTAATAGAAACATTGATCATCGGATAATCCTGAATTGCTTTTACAATTGCTTTTACGAAAATCGGCATGAAAGTTAATTTTTCACCTTCACGTTTTTCGAAAATATCTTTATGCTTATTTCTCCATTTTACCACGTTGGTTACATCTGTTTCAATGAAAGAAGTAACGTGTGGCGCCGTTTGTTTTGCTTTTACCATGTTTTCAGCGATGATCTTTCTCATTCTGTCCATTGGAATGATTTCGTCACCCGCTGCTGCTGATACGGTAGCTGCCGGAGCAGACACTGCAGGTTTTTGAGCAGGAGCAGGAGTAGCTGCTGCTTGTGGTGCTGCCTGAGGCTGATTCCCTCTGTTGGCAACATAGGCTAATATATCTTCTTTAGTAATTCTTCCTTCTAAACCGTTTCCTTTGATGGATTGCAGTTCAGTTTCAGAAATATTTTCTTGTTGTGCGATGGATTTTACAAGAGGTGATAAATAAAGGTCTCCTGAAAATTCTACATGTGAAGTAGCGGTAGGCTGTAAAGCTCCTTCAATTGTTTTTAATGTTTCAGCATCCGGAGTTGGAGCTGGAGCCTCCGTTTTTACCTCTTCTGAAGCTGTATTTCCGCCTTCTCCTTCAATTTCTAAAATAGCAATGGCTTCACCAACTTTTGCAACCTCGTCTTTTTGTTTTAAAATTTTAACGATTTTCCCCGAAACTGGTGTCGGAACGTCTGAATCTACCTTATCTGTTGCAATTTCTACTACGGAATCATCCTCTTTTACATTATCACCCTCATTAAATAACCAAGTGATAATTGTCGCTTCCATAACACCTTCTCCCATGGAAGGAAGCAATAATTTGTATTCTGCCATTTTTAATTTTTAGATTTTGACAAATATATAAAAAAAATCGGTTTTTTTATGGAATATATAATTTTAGAAAAATTCAATGTAAATATTCTCCCCAACATTCAATCCGAATAAACTTTTTGCGCCATTTTTTTTACTTCCTTTATAGATGGTAAGCTCCAAAAGCTGACTGTCATTGAAAATTGCTGCGGACTGTCCGTGATATTCCGTTTCCCTTTCCCAGTCGGAAACCACTTCAGTATGGCTTGAAAATATTCTGGAAAGACTTAAGTTTCTAAATTTAATAGTGAAATTTTCAAAGCCCTTTCCGGCACTTTCGAAAAATTCTTTGTTGATATTCGATATAATATTTCCGAAATTATCAATATAGGTAACCTCCCCAATAATCATCCTTTCGTTCTCATTATAAACAGGTTTTGGAAATAAAAGCTGCTTTACACTGTCTATTTTTCTTCCGATTACTTCCGGAAGTCCGCCGTTAGCAAGATGAACGGCTGCGGGTACGAAAACATCTGTTGACGTGAAATCTACCACATCATCAAACCTGCTGTTGAGGGTGATCTCATAAATTGCTTCAGGTTTTATATCAAAAAAGATCAAGCTTAAGAGGCCATTGTCGGCCGCCAGAAAATAGGATCCTTCCGATTTATATAAAATATTTTTTCTTGATTTATGGAAGAAACTGTCAACGGATAAGATATGAATAGCTCCTTTTGGAAAATATTTATACGCGTTTCTAACAATGTAAGAAGTCTGTATGAGGTTGAATGCCTGGATGTCGTGGGTTATATCAACAATATCAACCTCAGGATTCAGCGACAGAATTTTGCCTTTTACAGCGGCAACTCTGTAGTCTAAATATCCGAAATCTGAAGTAAGGGTAATAATCGACATTTGTAATTAGTAGAATAATGGAAATGCAAATTTATTTAAAATAAAGGGAAATAGGGAGGTTAAGGTTCATAAAAAATTATAAATTACGCATCCGTTTGAGAATTTGTATCCTAAAGGCAGATATTTGAATTACTTATATTTTAACCAATATGCTTTATTGGAATAAGTTTGGTAAAAAACTAAATCAGAAAGAAACAGGTTTATTATTTTTTACATAGATTCTGATAATATCTATTGACCACGCCCAGACAATATGCCCGAATAATTCAGAAATGTGTTCTTCCCAAGGCTGATTCCAGGGTGCGGGGACAGTACCCATTATCGGCATAATAATCACATGGAAAAGTACATAAACGATTACACCATACAGAGCACCATTAGCTAGAGTTATAGTTTTATTACGTTCACTGAGCCAGTAATACAGCCATGCAAAGAAGAAACTGAATCCAAAATGTACTATAAAACTGAAAATTGGTCTGGCATTTTCATTGTACAAATAAGAATAATGGGAGAGATCTTTGGACATTCCCAACTGTTCCAATAAAGTTTGTGGAGGATTTGTGGCATCTCTTTCCGGTGTACGGGGAGGAAAAGGAACTTCCCATCCGAATTTTACAATCGCAGATAAAAAGCCACCTATAAGCGTTGCTTTATATAAAGGAAATTTTTCATTTGTGTTTTTCATTGTATGGATGAATTATGATGGATGTAATAAATAACAGAATAAATGTACACATTATTGCTTATACTTTTTACAACTAATGATAAACACGGGTATATTGTAAATAATGTGGATAAGAATTTGATATAAATCTAAAAAAAAATTCTAAATTTAGATACTAATAAAAAATACCTGCATGTTTGAATTAACATATGATTTGGAAGATGTTGACGTAAAGATCTTCTACGGAGTAAACAATCAATTTTTTAATTTAATAAAATCAAGCTTCCCTACCATTAAAATTACCGGTAGAGACCATTATATTTTTGCAATGGGAAATCAGGAAGCGTTAGACATACTTAAACAAAAACTGAATGACATTATAGCCTTTATCTCAAAAAACAATACGATCGCCCTTAAAGATGTTGAAAACATCCTTAATATTAAGGATGAGAATGAAAAACAGCTGGTCTTTGATCAGGATATCATCGTAAAAGGGGTAAACGGTAAAATTATTAAAGCTAAAACCACCAACCTTAAAAAACTCGTTAAAGAAACGGAGAAAAAAGACATGGTTTTTGCAATCGGACCTGCGGGAACCGGGAAAACCTATACCAGTGTGGCTTTGGCAGCAAGGGCTCTAAGGGATAAGGAAGTGAAAAGAATTGTTTTGACAAGACCGGCAGTAGAAGCGGGGGAGAGCCTTGGGTTTTTACCAGGTGATCTTAAAGAAAAGCTGGATCCTTATTTACAACCTTTGTATGATGCACTTCGGGATATGATTCCTCATGAAAAACTGGAAGGTTTTATGGAGAAAAAAGTTATTGAAGTTGCCCCATTAGCTTTCATGAGAGGGCGTACCCTTGATGATGCTTTTGTAATCCTTGATGAAGCTCAGAATACCACCCATGCACAGATGAAAATGTTCCTGACGAGAATGGGGATGAATGCCAAATTTATCATTACCGGAGATCCAAGTCAGATTGACCTTCCGAAAAACCAGCAGTCCGGATTGAAAGAAGCAATGAGGATTCTTCATGGGGTAAAAGAGATCGGTTTTGTACATCTTACTGAAGAAGATGTGGTAAGACATCCGGTTGTAAGAAAGATTATCCTTGCATACAATGAAGAAGATAAAAGGCTAAAGAATGATTAAAATACATAATAACTTAACATAATATCATTTGTTAGGTTAATATTTGATTACCCTTGTCAATTTCCTAAATAATAATTAGTTTAGCGGTCGAATTTTAAAACAAATAACCATGAAAAAACTATTATTAATCGGAGCTTTGGCTCTGCTGGGATCGCATGTTAATGCGCAGGAAAGTCATTTTAAAATAGGAGGACATGTCGGATTACCTATCGGAGATGCTGGAGATACTTATGCATTTAATGCTGGGGTGGATGTAGCTTACACTTGGGAAATTGCAGATCATTTTGAATTGGGAGCCACCACAGGATATTCTCATTACTTCGGAAAAGAAATCAAGACTCCGGAAGTAAACTTTATGGGTACGGTAATTCCTTCCATATCTTACAAATCAAATGTTGGTTCAATCCCCTTGGCAGCAACTGCACAATATACATTTGAAGGCGGATTTAATGTAGGTGCAGATCTTGGATATGCTTTCCTGACGGGAGATGCAGACGGCGGTGGTTTTTACTATCAGCCTAAAGTAGGGTACACATTTGCAGAAAAGCATAATGTCTTTGCGGGATACAAAGGAATCAGCAAAGATGGATATGAGCTTTCAACAGTAAGTGTAGGATACGCTTATAAATTTTAATTAACCTTATTATAAAGATAAACCGCTTATTCTGTAAGCGGTTTTTTTTGTGTTACAATCTGAATGTTCTTTTGAACTCTTGATGAAATCTAAAATATTTATTAATTTTGTGGCCTCAATCAAAAACTATTAGAAAATATGCGAAAATTATTATTACTAGGTTTTTTTGCCATTCTTGGAGGTGCAGCACAGGCACAGGAAGGTTTTAAATTAGGCGGACATATCGGTATTCCCGTTTCCGATGCAAGCAATGCATCATCATTTACATTAGGTGTGGATGCTGCTTATATGTGGAATATTGCAAAGGGACTTGACTTGGGAGTTGCGACAGGGTATTCGCACTTTTTTGGAAAAGATCATTTTGATGATTTTGGATTTATTCCGGTAGCGGTTTCCGGTAAATACAGATTTTCAGGAGCTCCTATTTTTGTGGGATTAGATTTAGGTTATGGAATTTCTACAAAAGATGGGGTAGACGGTGGATTCTATGCTCAGCCAAAATTCGGTTATCAGATGGCTAAAGGAGAATTGTATTTAGGATATCAAACTATTAGCAACAAACGTGATTTCGGTTGGTACAAGACAAGCTGGAACGTAGGTGCGGTTAATATAGGTTACAACTTCTTCTTAAAATAAGAAAATACACTAAGCAAATGAATAAAGGCTCCAATTGAAAGATTGGAGTTTTTTTATGATCAGTAAGATGAAGAAGGTTATTTTATTCTATAAGTGACTGAGATAAGCATACATCAATGGTGATTTAACATAATCTAATTTTTATTTTACGTTAAATTGGTTAAATAAAACCATTTTTATCACAAAATTTCAAGAGATAAACGACTGTTTTAACAATTTTGTCAAAAATGATAAAATTAAAAAAGTTAAAAATGTTTCACTCTAATTAAAAAATTGTAATTGTTTTATTCAAAATTTTGTGAATAAGCTAAAGCCCTTTATTGATTACACTTTATTATGGTAAATGTCGAATTTACCTCAATGATATTAATCACATTAACAAATTTTAATATTCGTGGTACCCAGTGTAACTTTGCCCTCAGAAAGTATTAAATTTTTTAAAATGAAAAAAATATTATTAGCGGGTGCTGTTGCACTTTTCGGATTATCTAATGCTCAGATTGCTAAAGGTACTGCTTATTTATCAGGTCAGGTAAGTTATTCTCAACAAGAGAACAACAACAATGATTCTAAAGTAGAAAGCTTCAGAGTTCTTCCAACTGCAGGATATTTCGTAGGGACTAACCTAGCTGTAGGTTTAGGTGTAGGTTATGCAAGTGACAAAACTACAACGACTACAAACAATGCTTTGGTTGTATCTGAAATTAAAAATACTCAATCTGCATTTGTTGTAGCTCCTTTCGTAAGAAAATACTGGACTATTGCTGACAAATTATATATTTTCGGTCAATTAGAAGTTCCTATGGAATTTGGTCAAGTTAAACAAGAAGGTACTTCTACTACAACTGTAGCTGGTTCTACTTCAACTTCTTCTACTTCAACAAAAGCTAACTATACTTCAATCGGAGTTAACGTTAAGCCAGGTTTAGATTATTTCTTAAACAAAAACTGGAGTATTGAAGCTACTTTCGGAGAATTTGGATACAATACTTCTAAATTTGATGTTGATGGAGCTAAGAGTGTTAACAACTATAACTTCGGTTTGAACTTATCTTCTGTAACTTTTGGAGTTAAATATGTATTTGCTAAATAATTAGTAAAACATCCCAAAATAAAAGCCCTGAAACAATTTTCAGGGTTTTTTTATGCTTCAAAAATGATTAATTAGCAATGATGATAACAGCATAAAAATTAATAAGGTTGCGGCAAAGCAAAAATAAACTGATCTGAAAAAAGCATATTAATTTCAATCATATTGAGGAGCAAAGAAAGAATTCATGAAGGTGATGAATTAAATTCTTTCTCTTTCCTTTGCCACCATTGCTAAATATGAGCTATACACAAACAAAAAAAACTCTCAGAATTTCTGAGAGTTTTGTATATTTTTCTGGATGAGTAGTATGAGTTATTTTCCCATTCCGCCCATTCCAGGCATATTAGGCATTTTACTCATCATCTGCATCATCTGTTTTCCTTGAGGTCCCTGCATCATCTTCATCATTTTACCCATTTGGTCAAACTGCTTCATCAGTTGGTTAACATCTTCAATTTTTCTTCCCGCTCCTCTGGCAATTCTCTGTTTTCTCTGAGAATTAATGATAGAAGGTCTTCTTCTTTCGTCCGGAGTCATAGAATAAATAATAGCTTCAATATGTTTGAATGCGTCATCACTGATTTCTACATCCTTGATTGCTTTTCCAACTCCCGGTATCATTCCCATCAAATCCTTCATGTTACCCATCTTCTTGATCTGGTTGATCTGCTTCAGGAAATCATCAAAACCGAATTCATTCTTAGCAATTTTTTTGTGAAGTTTTTTAGCTTCCTCTTCATCAAATTGTTCCTGAGCTCTTTCTACTAAGGAAACAACATCTCCCATTCCTAAGATCCTGTCGGCCATCCTTTCCGGGTAGAAAAGATCCAGAGCTTCCATTTTCTCACCGGTAGAGATAAACTTAATAGGTTTTTCTACAACGGAACGAATTGTCAATGCAGCACCCCCACGGGTATCACCATCTAATTTAGTTAAAACAACCCCGTCAAAATTCAAAGCATCGTTAAACGCTTTTGCCGTGTTTACAGCATCCTGACCAGTCATTGAGTCAACCACGAATAGTGTTTCGTTAGGTTTGATGAAATAATGAACAGATTTAATCTCATTCATCATCTGCTCGTCAATTGCCAAACGTCCGGCTGTATCCACGATTACAACATCATGGCCGTTTTGTTTTGCAAAATTAATTGCATTTTCAGCGATTGTTGATGGATTGGTAGCACCTTCTTCAGTGAAAACGGGAACACCAATCTGGCCACCCAATACTTTCAGTTGTTCGATAGCAGCCGGACGGTAAACGTCACAGGCTACCAATAAAGGTTTTTTATTTTTCTTAGTTTTTAAATAATTTGCAAGTTTTCCAGAGAACGTTGTCTTACCGGAACCCTGAAGACCTGCGATAAGAATTACAGACGGCTTACCGGAAAGATTAATACCTTCCTGAGTTCCTCCCATTAAGGCTACCAATTCGTCGTGGACAATCTTCGTCATCAACTGTCCTGGAGTAAGAGAGGTAAGAACGTTTTCTCCTAAAGCTTTATCCTGAACTCTTTTAGTTAAGTCTTTTGCAACTTTATAGTTAACGTCGGCATCCACCAATGCTCTACGAATTTCTTTTACGGTTTCGGCAACATTGATCTCTGTAATTTTTCCGCGCCCGGAAATATTATGAAGCGCTTTGTCTAATTTATCCTGTAAACTATTAAACATATTAATTGTAAATTATAGTTTGCAAAAATAGGGAATTTTTGCTATATCTGAGGGTTAAAATCTAATAACTATTTATTGTACCGGATTTATTAGGGTCAAATTTGCAGATTGATGGCATGTTGATCAGGAAGTAGGGGATCAATTCAGATAAAGTTTGGGTATTGAACAGTGATTTTTTTATTCTGTTTATTGATTAAGTTTTTCTAACCTTAAAATTTCCTTCTATAATAATATATCATATTGTAAATAATAAGCGGAAAATAAAGTGCATGTCTGGGGTAATAAACTAATTCTGTATATGGGATGTTTATTTTTCAAAGAGTAGAGAATTTTTATCATCTGTGAAAATTATTTATTATAAGGTATTTTTATTATGTTTGCGTTCATAGTTAACTCAAGCTTAAAATTAAAGGATGATTTTCTTTACCATTATTTTTTTACTTGCTGTTTTTAATTTAGCAGTATTTTTTGTTTTTAAAAAGTTTTTATACAAAAAGCCGGATGAAGGAATGAAATTTTTAGTTATAAATATTTCAAAAGACATTATTTGGCTGGTTATTTCTTTAATAATATTAGAAAAAACAAAAACTAATTTTCTTTTTATTGTAATAAGCTTTATTATAGGCTCACTCCTTATATATATACCCATAATAAAACTCATTAACAAGTCTTGATTTTTTTGATGATAAAAATCAATTTTTAATATTGGTAAAGTTTAATAAAATGAATATATTTGCACACGATTAAAAAAGAGATATGAACAGAAAGATTTCTTCATTATTTTTCGCATTTTTATTTGTGTTTTTTAGCGGTTTTGCTACTGCACAACATGAATCTGAAGGTGAAAAATCCGCTGAAAAAGTAGAGCATAAAGAAGATGGCGACAAATTCAATGCTACCAAAATGATCATGGAACACATTGGTGATTCTAACGAATGGCATTTATGGACTACCAAAGACGATAACGGGGAAGAGCACCATGTTTCTATTCCATTGCCTGTCATCATTAAAGATAACGAAGGATGGCATACATTCCTTTCAAGCAGTATCGCTCACGGACACGAACATGATGGCTATACTTTAGAAGAAGGACAAGTAGTTTCTACTAAAGGAATCCAGAAAGCAACTTTGTTTTCAATTATTAGTGGAAAACAAAAATCAAACGAAGTATTCTTTGATATGTCAATTACAAAGAATGCCGCTTCAATGTTCTTGTCAGTAATTTTTATGGCAATCATATTCATAGGAATGGCAAGAAACTATAAAAAATCTCAGTTACCAAAAGGTGCCGGGAAATTATTAGAGCCTGTAATTGTATTTATCAGAGATGAAGTGGCTATCCCAAACATCGGTTCTGTAAAGTACAAAAGATATATGCCTTATCTTTTAACAGCATTCTTCTTTATCTGGTTCAACAACCTTTTTGGATTGATTCCTTTCTTTCCTGGAGGATCTAACCTTACCGGAAACATCGCAATTACTGCAGTATTAGCTATTATTACTTTATTAATTACTTTATTCAGTGCTAATAAAGATTACTGGAAGCATATTTTCATGCCACCGGTTCCAATATTATTATATCCGATCATGGTTCCGATTGAAATTATCGGAGTTTTCACAAAACCTTTTGCATTGATGATGCGACTTTTCGCAAACATCACTGCAGGACACATCATGATTCTGGCAATTATATCTTTGATTTTTATTTTTAAATCTCCGTTTTTAGGATTTGCATCTGTACCATTAGCTTTATTCGTTTCAGTATTAGAGTTATTAGTTGCCGCATTGCAAGCTTATATATTTACAGTTTTATCTGCATTGTTTATCGGTATTGCAGTTGCAGAACATGAACACGAACATGCTCATGCTCACCATGAGGAGCATACTCACTAAGAAAAAATAATTTTAACTAAATATTTATTTATTATGGACATCACAACTGGAGCAGGATTAATTTACGTAGGAATAGGTTTAGCAGTACTAGGAGTAGGTCTTGGAATTGGTAAAATCGGTGGGCATGCAATGGATGCTATCGCTAGACAGCCAGAACAAGCTGGTAAGATCCAAGGAGCAATGCTTATTGCTGCAGGTCTTATTGAAGGAGCTGGTCTTATTGCTATTATCTTTGGTGCTTTCATCAAGTAATCATTATCCTCAAAGAAAATATTCTTAGCAGTGAAGCGGTTGGCTGCTGCTAAGAATTTTAAAAAAATGATCCATAAATTACATTAAAAAAAAGAATTACAGATATGGGAATTATTGAACCTGGAATTGGACTTTTGTTTTGGATGACACTTACTTTTGTTATCTTGTTATTTATTCTAGCAAAATTCGCTTGGAAACCAATCGTTAATGCAGTTAATGATAGAGAAACTTCAATTGTTGATGCATTGAACCAAGCTAAATTGGCTAAAAAAGAAATGGAAGAGCTAAAAGCTGATAACGAAAGAATCATTCGTGAAGCTAAGATCGAAAGAGATGCGATCCTTAAAGAAGCCAGAGAAATTAAAGATAGAATCGTAGGCGAAGCTAAAGATGCTGCTAAATCTGAAGGAGATAAGTTAATCGAAGCAGCAAGACAAAGCATTCAATCCGAGAAAAATGCTGCTATGGCAGATATCAAATCTCAAATTGGTAACTTGTCTGTAAATATTGCTGAATCTATTTTGAAGCAAAAATTAGACAATACTGAAGCTCAGAACGAGTTAGTTCAAAATTATTTAAACAAATCTAACCTTAACTAAGAATGCTTACATCTAAAGTAGCCAAAAGATACGCACAAGGTTTGCTTGATTTCACCAATGAATCAGGGGAAACTGCTGCTGTATTTTCTGAAATGAAAGATGTAGTAAAGCTGATGGCTCAATCTGTTGATCTCAACAAATTTTTCCAAACGCCTTACATTGATTCTAAAAAGAAGATAGAGGTAGCACAAGAGATTTTCAAAAGTTTATCACCAACTTCCCAGAATATGATCAAACTAGTGATCAAACAGGGGCGTGAAACACAGCTGAAAAATATCGCTCAGGAATATATCAATAAAGTAGAAGATGTTAATGGAGTACAGAGAATAACTTTGACTACTGCAACGTCACTTTCAAAAGAAAATATTGACCAAATCCTTAGATCTACGGATTTAGTAAAAGCTGGTTCAAACTTTGACCTGAAAGTAAATGTAAACCCTGCTATTTTAGGAGGATATGTCCTAAGAGTAGGAGACCAGCAGATCGATGCATCTGTGAAAACTAAACTTACTCAAGTTAAAAAAGATTTTCAATTAAATTAAAGAAAAAAAAACCATACAATGGCAGAAATAAATCCGGCAGAAGTATCTGCGATCTTAAAACAGCAATTGGCCAACTTCGATACTCAATCAAATGTTGAGGAAGTAGGTACAGTTTTAACCATCGGTGATGGTATTGCTCGTGTATACGGGTTAGAAAACGTACAATACGGAGAGTTGGTGAAATTTTCTAGTGATGTAGAAGGTATTGTACTAAACCTTGAAGAAGACAACGTAGGGGTTGCTTTACTTGGGGAAAGTAAATTAGTAAGAGAAGGAGATACAGTAAGAAGAACAAACAGAATCTCTTCTATCAAAGTAGGAGAAGGAATGTTAGGAAGAGTTGTAGATACTCTTGGTAATCCTATCGATGGTAAAGGTCCTATCTCAGGAGAATTATACGAAATGCCATTGGAAAGAAAGGCTCCTGGAGTTATCTTCAGACAGCCGGTAACTGAACCTTTACAAACAGGTATCGTTGCTATCGACTCTATGATCCCTGTAGGAAGAGGACAAAGAGAATTGATCATCGGTGACAGACAGACAGGTAAAACTACTGTTGCTATCGATACGATCATCAACCAAAAAGAATTTTTTGATGCTGGTAACCCAGTATATTGTATATATGTTGCAATCGGACAGAAAGCATCTACAGTAGCTCAAATCGTTAAAACCCTTTCTGATAAAGGAGCTTTAGCCTATACTGTAATTGTTGCTGCGAATGCATCAGATCCAGTTCCAATGCAGGTATATTCTGCAATGGCAGGAGCTTCTATCGGTGAATTCTTCAGAGACACTGGTAGACCGGCATTAATCATTTATGATGATTTATCTAAACAAGCGGTTGCATACCGTGAGCTTTCTCTTCTATTAAGAAGACCACCGGGCCGTGAAGCTTATCCTGGAGACGTTTTCTATCTTCACTCAAGATTATTGGAAAGAGCAGCAAAAGTAATTGCTGATGACAATATCGCGAGACAGATGAACGACTTACCTGATTCATTAAGACCAATCGTAAAAGGAGGCGGTTCATTAACAGCACTTCCAATTATCGAAACTCAGGCTGGTGACGTTTCTGCATATATTCCAACCAACGTAATCTCTATTACGGACGGACAGATCTTCTTGGAGTCTGATCTATTCAACTCAGGGGTTCGTCCTGCGATCAACGTAGGGATCTCTGTATCAAGAGTAGGAGGTAATGCGCAGATCAAATCAATGAAAAAAGTTTCTGGTACTCTTAAATTAGACCAGGCTCAATATAAAGAATTGGAAGCGTTTGCTAAATTCGGTTCAGACCTTGATGCTTCTACTTTAGCAGTAATCTCTAAAGGAGAAAGAAACGTTGAGCTTCTTAAGCAGCCGGTAAACTCTCCACTTCCAGTAGATAGCCAGGTGGCAATGATCTACGCGGGAACAGAGAACTTAATGAGAAACGTTCCTATCAGAAAAGTAAAAGAATTCCAAAAAGAATATATCGAATTCCTAAGATCTAAGCACCCGGATACAATGGCTGCTCTTAAAGCTGGAAAAATCGATAACGATATTACAGCAGTTCTTAAGCAGGCGGCTAACGATTTGGCTTCTAAATATAACTAAAATTAGTTGATGATTGTTGGTTGATAGTTGACGGAATTTTCTAAAACTAGCAACCAACAACCGACAACCAACAACTAACCCAATATGGCAAACTTAAAAGAAATACGAGGAAGAATCAGTTCAATTTCATCTACGATGCAGATTACCCGTGCTATGAAAATGGTTTCTGCAGCGAAACTAAAAAAAGCGCAGGATGCCATCGTGATGTTAAGACCTTATTCTGAAAAACTACAAGAAATCATCCAGAATGTAAATTCTAGTTCAGATCCTGATCAGGTTTCTATTTATGCCCAAAAAAGAGAGGTTAAAAGAGTACTTTTTATTGCAGTAACTTCAAACAGAGGTCTTGCAGGTGCCTTTAACTCATCAATTGTAAAAGAGCTTAATATTCAGTTTCAGAATAATTCTCAACATGAGATTGAAGTGCTTACTATCGGTAAAAAAGCATATGATGCTGTAAGAAGAAGCCGTAATGTATATGCAAACGGAAGTTCTGTTTTTGATAATTTGAACTTTGATGCAGTTTCTAACCTTACAGAAGCGGTAATGACCAGCTTTAAAGAAGGTAAGTTTGACGAAGTTTATGTTATTTATAATAAATTTATAAATGCTGCCACTCAAGAGGTTACTGTAGAACAATTACTTCCTATCCTAATGCCTGAAAATTCAGGGGAACCTGAAGTAGAAGCTGATTATATTTTTGAACCTAACAAAAATGAAATTTTGGATAACTTAATTCCAAAATCTATCAAAACTCAGGTTTTCAAAGCGGTTTTAGATTCAGTAGCATCTGAGCACGGAGCGAGAATGACTGCCATGCATAAAGCAACAGACAACGCTCAGGCCATGAAGAATGACCTGGTAATCTATTACAACAAAGCAAGACAGGCTGCTATTACAAACGAAATCTTAGAAATTGTTTCAGGAGCAGAAGCTTTAAAGAATTCATAAAGAATCTCTTTAACAAAATATTACAAGCATCGAGTATATCGATGCTTTTTTTATTATTTTTATTTTGTATATCTTTGTACCAATAAAATTATACAAACTTCTAAATGGATTCGGACATAGTCAGGCTTTTGCTAGCCTTATTTCTTGTTTTACTAAATGGCTTCTTCGTAGCCGCAGAATTTTCAATTGTCAAAGTACGCTATTCACAAATCCAGTTAAAAGCTGCAGAAGGGAATTCTATGGCTAAGCAGGCGGAACACATCATTAAGCATCTTGATGAATATCTTTCTGCCACACAATTAGGTATTACCTTAGCGTCCCTGGCCTTGGGTTGGGTAGGTGAAAGTGCTTTACATCACGTTGTTCAAAATATTTTCAGCTCTTTACGTATTGATCTGGCGGAAACAACCATTACCACCATTTCAGTGGTTACCAGCTTTGTGTTAATTACCGTAATGCATATTGTATTCGGTGAACTTATACCCAAATCAATCGCGATCAGAAAATCGGAAGCCACTACTATGGCAACAGCGGTTCCGCTGAGAGTTTTTTATACCGTCTTTAAACCATTTATCTGGTTGATGAACATCATGTCCAATGGATTTTTAAGACTTCTGAAAATTCATCCGGCTTCTGAGCAGGAAATTCATTCCACAGAAGAATTGCAGCTTTTGGTAAAACAAAGTGCAGACAGTGGTGAAATTGAAGAGGAGAACTATGAAATCATTAAAAATGCATTTGATTTTACAGATCATTCTGCCAAGCAGATCATGGTTCCAAGGCAGAATATAACATCTATCGATTTTAAAGAAGATATTAATGATATCATCAATGAAATCATGGACAGCGGATACTCACGTATTCCTGTGTATGAGGATTCCATCGATAATGTGATAGGTATTTTCTATACCAAAGAAATTATCAGAGAATTTGTTAAAAGAAAAGGAGATCTTACCCATGAAGATCTTAAAGATTTGATGCGTGATACCTTTTTCGTGGTAGGAAGTAAGAAAATTTCAGACCTGTTAAAGACTTTCCAGCAGAAAAAGCAGCACCTTGCCATCGTTATTGATGAATTTGGTGGTACTGAAGGAATCGTTACCCTGGAAGATATCCTGGAAGAATTAGTGGGTGAAATTCAGGATGAAGAAGATGATGAAGAAAAACTGGTAGATAAAATCGCAGAAAATACCTATTGGGTTCAGGCTACACAGCCTTTGGATGAGATCAACGAGCATTTACCTAAAAAATTACCCCTTTCAGAAGAAAGCGAATACAACTCACTTGCCGGTTTTATCCTTCACGAATTAGAAGATATTCCGGAAGAAAATCAGGAGTTTGATCTGGAAAATTATCATTTCAAGATTTTGAAAATGAATAATAAGAGTGTAGAACTCGTAGAATTGGTCTATGAAGAGCCAAACAGCATCAGTGATTTGGCGGAGAAATTGGGAGAAGTTTAAATTAAGTAAGAATGATATTTTTTAACAGTATAAGAGATTACGAAGATCCAAAACGTAAATATGAAGAAGAAGTCCTCGTTTTGGACGAAACGGATGATGTTTATAAATTAATTCTGCATAATGACGATATCCATACCTTTGATTATGTGATTGATTGTCTGATAGAAATCTGTAAACATACCCCGGAGCAAGCCGAGCAATGTACCATGTTGATTCATTACAAAGGTAAATGCACCGTAAAAACAGGCTCAATAGATCTTTTGAAGCCTATGCATGAAAGATTACTTTCAAGGGAATTATCAAGCGAAATAGTATAATAAAAGCTCTGACATTGGTCAGAGCTTTTTTGTTATTGCCATTCTGATAATTTGACCTTATCATAGCAAATTTTATAATATGATACCTTATAAATGAGATTTTTAAGAATCTTTTTTTTAATTTAGCTTTCAAAATAAAAACACATATATGAAATTAAGAATTAATTCTTTAATTCTGGGCTGTGCACTTTCCTGCACGTTTTTAGCAGCTCAGGAATCTTCTCTGGAAGCCCCTGCAAAAAAATGGATCAGTGAAAATTCCAGAAATATCGGGATTCCCAACTTTAGCAACTTCATGTTGAATTCCGTGCGCAAAGGTAATACCGGTGAAACACTTCGTTTCCAGCAGACCGTTAAAAATGTTCCTGTTTTCCAGTCGGAAATTGTTATCCATTTTAACAAAGAAGGTAAGATGAACTTTACGGCGACAGAGGGTGTTAAGAGAGGTCTTACAGAAATTGATGTAATTCCTACTTTTTCTGCATCCGAAGCTAAAAGTAAGGCATACATTGCTTCCAAATCAGCTGGAGAAATTACTTATGAGGAAAATAAATTGTTCATCTACATAACGGAAGATGGTAAAACAAAACTTGTTTATAGAGTTATTCTCAATTCCCACGACAACCCTGGAAGCTGGGAAACCATTATTGATGCTAAATCCGGAGCGATAATCAGTGTAAAAGATATTGCTGTTCATCACCATAAAGATGGAGACAAATCCACGCAGAAACAGATAAACAAAGAAGAAATCCCCGAAAATAAAACCACTTTTAAAGCATCGGGTGCAGGCTATGTTTTTGATGCCGACCCCTTATCCAAAATGGGTGTAGCTTATGGAGGACAGTATGTGGATAATAACAATGCAACCAATGCCAGCTTAGATAACGCCAGAAGTTTAGTTACATTATCGGATATAGAGTTAGCTAACGGCCAATACAAATTAAAAAACGCTTACGTAGAAATAAGAGAATTAAGCAGTCCTGCTACCGGATTATTTACGCAGTCCACCAATCAGTTTTTGTTTAACAGGAGTGAACTTGGTTTTGAAGCAGTGAATGCTTTCTGGCACGTTGATAAAAGTTTAAGATACATCAATGAAACCTTAAATATCTTATGCAGACCAGCAACCAATGCCGGTGCCGTTGTGTATGACCCACACGCACTGGGCGGAGCCGATAATTCGCAATATACAACTGCCGGAACGCTGGAATTTGGAGAAGGATGCGTAGATGATGCAGAAGATGCCGATGTTATCCTTCACGAATTGGGTCATGGAATCCATCACTGGCTCTCAGGAGGTGTTTCAAATAATGATGGATTGAGTGAAGGTTGTGGAGATTACTGGGCACAGTCATACAGCAGAAGTTTAAACCAATGGAGCTCTTCCGCACCGGAATACAACTGGGTGTTTAACTGGGATGGGCATAACAGCTGTTGGGCAGGAAGGATAACCAATACAACCATGGTATATCCCGGATCAGGAAATTTCTATGCGAAGGCGCAGATTTGGTCGGCAGCCTTGATGAGAATTTATAATAGAATTGGTAAAGAAAAAACAGATAGAGCATTTTTAGAAGGATTGGCAATGACTACTTCCACCACCAATCAACAAAATGCAGCAATTGCTGTGAGACAGGCCGCAATCGATATGATGGGCCAGTTTGGTTTTACCTGTAATGATATTGTGGCTATGACACAGGAATTTACAGCAGCAGGATATGTACTTCCGGAATACAGCTGTACACTGAGTACCAGAGAAACGGCTAAAGACAATATTATTTCAATATATCCCAATCCGGTTTCTGATCTGCTGCATGTTTCATTACAGGAAAATAAAGAGGAAAAAGCCGAAATTTATAACATGGAAGGGAGAAAAGTAATGGATGCCAAGGTAAATAGCAACAGTACAATCGATGTGTCAAATCTACAAACCGGAAACTATATGTTAATCATAAAAGAGATCAACCTCTCAACGAAATTTATCAAAAAATAAATAGAAAATCTTTTTAAATCCGGTGTTTTGACATCGGATTTTTTTGAATATCAATTTGTATGGGATTACTTTACTTGCATTCAACTAAAATAGTATATTTGTAAAACTATAAAGAAACAAAAAAAATGCTTGTAATAGGAATTGCAGGGGGTACAGGCTCCGGCAAAACTACAGTTGTTGACAAAATACTTCAGCAGCTCGATATTGAAGGAATGAACATCCTTTCTCAGGATAATTATTACCATGATAACCCAAATCTTACACTGACGGAAAGAGAAGCGTTGAATTACGATCATCCCAAGTCCATAGATTTTGAATTGATGTTGAAACATGTAAAAGCGCTGAAAAACAATGAGTCTATTGAACAGCCTATTTACAGCTTTGTGACACATTCCCGAACTGGTGATCATGTAACTGTAGAACCTAAAAATGTATTGGTAGTAGAAGGAATTTTAGTACTTACCAATAAAGAATTATTGAAAGAATTTGACTTAAAAGTATTCGTTCATGCAGATTCAGATGAAAGATTAATCAGGCGGATCAGGAGAGACACCCAGGAAAGGGGAAGAGACCTGAATGAAGTATTGCACCGTTATCAGACGACTCTGAAGCCGATGCACCAGGAATTCATCGAGCCATCTAAAAATGATGCCGATCTTATCATTCCCAATATGAAGCAGAATTCCGTAGCGATTGATTTTTTAACTACCGTTATTAAAAACTCGTTAAGAAAACATTAAAATGAAAGAGAATAACCTTATCAAAGACATACAGCCAAAATCTGAAACGCTGAAAAAAATTCAAAAAATATTTTTGAATAAATATACCATTACCATATGCCTTTTTCTGGTCTGGATGACCTTCTTTGATAAGACCTCATTTTTGGTAATTAATGAACTCAACGGCGAAATTAACCGATACGAAGATCAGTTGACCTATTATAAAGCGGAATACGAAAAAAATGATACGTTTTATAAAAAACTGATGAACAATAAATCGGAAAAAGAAAAATACGCTAGGGAAAATTATTTTATGAAAAAACCGAATGAGGAAATTTTCATTTTAGTTGTAGACAGCACTAATATTCCGAAGAAAAAATAATTGTGAACAAGGAAAGGTCAATTTAGAATGACTCACTCATTTCCACATCAAAATTTAAGATTCACTCATTAACGCTCATAACTTTGAACTCAATGTCAAATACAGATATACTTCCGGATTGGGAAAAACTCGTACAAAAACAGCTTAAATCAGAAGATATTTATACGATCCTTAAGAAAGAAAACTTAGAGGGAATCGATGTAAAACCTTTCTACAGCTCCGTTCAAAAACCCCTGGACAATCTGCCAAGAGTTGAAGAGAACACCCATTTGGTGGCCAGATATCATGAAAGTTTAGAAGACGACGTATTCGCGTTTATCTTAGACCAAAATGTAGAAAACCTTGAACAGAAAACAGTTTTTATCAATAACAAAGATCTTGCAGGACATATCAGCCCGGCAGAAGAAGACCAGTATTTTTCATTAATTGATGTTTTTGATGAAAAAGGAAATATTGATGATCAGCTTGCTAAAGAATTATTAGCAAAAAACTTCAAAAGGAATATCTGTGTAGACATTTCTTTTCATCAGAATGCAGGAGCTGCCATATATCAGCAATTAGGTATTGCACTAGCGAAGGCCAAGGAACTCATAGAAGTGTATGGTCCCGAAATCTTACATAAACTGATTTTCAGAGTGGCTGTTGGAGGTAATTATTTCTTTGAAATGGCCAAACTTAGAGCCTTTAAGATTATTTTCAATCAATTTTCAAAAGAATATAACCAAAACGAAATCCCTTATATTTTTGCTGAGACATCGCTGAGAAATAAAGCGGTTGCTGACAGCGAAAATAACCTTATCCGCTCCACACTGGAACTTGCCGCAGCAATGATTGGTGGGGCTGATGCCGTTTTCAGCACCAATTACCGTGTAGGAAAAAATACAGAGAACTCAGAAGAAATCTCGTTTAAACAGCAGATTGTTCTGGCTTATGAAAGCATCATCAATGTTTTCGAAGACGCTTCCAACGGAAGTTATTATGTAGAAGATATTACCCGACAAATTGCTGAGAAATCCTGGGCATTATTCTTAGAGATTGAGGAAGCTGGAGGGTATCTTGAACTTTTAAAACAAGGTGTGATTCAGAAAAAGATCTTTGACCATGCTGTAGAAGAACAAAAATGGGTAGAAGAAGGCAAAATAAAGCTGATCGGAGTTAACTTATATCCAAAATTAGAAGCTAAAAAGTCTGTTGCAGAACTATATAACGAAAAAGAAATCAAACCTGTTCGCTGGGCAGAAATGTTTGAATAAATATAAGTAATACCCTTGAATAATGACTGAAAAACTGATTGACTTGTTTGAATATACTCATCATTTTAATAAGCAAATGATTCAATATATTTCAGAAAATGTATCGGCAGTTGATGATAAAACGATCAGTTTAATCAATCATACGTTAAATGCCCAGCAGATATGGAATTCCCGTATTCTGGGCGAAAAGACTTTTGAAGTATGGCAGATCAACCCTTTGGCAGATCTGGAGAAAATTAATGATAGAAACCATGAAAAAAGCATCGGAATTCTGAATAATTGTGATCTGGACAAAAGAATTGAATATCAGAATTCCAAAGGTACAAAGTTTGAAAACAGCATTTTTGAAATGTTGTTTCATGCGATAAACCATTCAACGTATCATAGAGGACAAATCAATTCTTTACTGAAACAAAGCGGACTCACGCCTATACTGACAGATTACATTTTTTATAAAAGGTAGAAAACAAAATAGTATTGATTATATTTTGTTTTCTTGATCATAATTCGTTTATACATAATCTTTTTTTATCTGTTTGGTTTTAATTTATAACAAATATAATTTATAAGTTTCGTTATCTCTTCTTGGAGAATTATGTGTAATAATTTTTATATTAGCTTGAATTAAAGCGGTATCCGAAAAGCTGATAGAGTAGGAAAATTAAAACTAATGTAACTATGAAAAATCTAAAAAAACTTTCGAGAGAAAATCTAGCTAATGTAAAAGGCAGTGAAGGAACTGCTTGTTATTGTACAGGTGATAGCGGAACTACATTTATGGGGTATACAGCCAATGCAGAAGGATGTTATTATGCCTGCACAAAGAGTCTTAGTTTACAGCCTCAGCAATAATTACGAAATAAGTAAATTTGTATCTCTGGAGATTTCCAGAGATTTTTTAATTAAGGTATATGGTTAAATTATTTTTATTACTGTTTGTATCTTTTGTATCTGCACAAAATTACCGTTTTGTCTATGAATATAAGATGATGCCCGATCTTATCAAAAAGGATTCTTTAACTACTGATTATATGAACCTTGATAGTGACGGAAAAAGATCATATTTCTATAATGCCAGTAAGTATGAAGCTGATTCAGCATATAATGCTAACAAAAAAATAGAATCTATACTTAATGTTAGAAAATATAATCATAATCTTATCTATGTAATTGAAAAAGATTACGCCACACAAGACATTAATTTTTACACAAAATTTGTAAGTGTTAATTTAGTTATACCTGAATCTGAAAAACCCAAATGGAAATTAGAGAATGATTATAAAGAGATTAACAATATGAAGTGCCAAAAGGCAACCACTCAATACAAAGGAAGAATGTGGGAGGCATGGTTTGCTTCATACCCGATAAATGATGGTCCGTATAAATTTAACGGATTACCGGGTCTGGTTGTAAAATTAAATGATATACAAAAAGAACATAATTTTGATCTCATTGCAATAAAAAAAATAAATACCATGTTTTCACTTCTGCCTAAAAATAATAAAAAAATGAAGCAGGAGGAATATGATGGAATTGTTAAAAACTATGTTGTCAATATAAACAACGATGCCGAAAGTTTTATAGCAAATGTAAAGGCAGGTAAAGTAAGCGTACAGATGAAAGATGGTTATATGGCACAGTTTGACTATAACGACTTAAAAAAGAATAGTAAAACAGGGGAGCTGAATGATGAAATAGCAAAGAGATTGCGAAGAACAAATAATCCCATAGAAATACATAATCCTCAGTAATATTTTGTAAAAAACAAAGTATAGATTTATTGTGAAAGATATCATTAAAGAAGAAGTTCAAAATTATATCAATGCTAATCTGAATTCAGATCTGCATTCTTTATTATTAAAAAAATCACCATTTTCTGACGTCTCGATGCAGGAAATTGTTCAGCAAATCAAAGGAAAACAGACGGCACAGAAAAAGTTCCCGTTTTTATTGAAAGACGGCATAATCTTTCCGCCACAGCTTAATCTGGAACAGGCTTCCTCTGAGAAAACCGCTCTGTATAAATCAAATATTCTGAAAGGAAAAACTTTTATAGACCTTACCAGCGGATTCGGAATTGATGCCTATTATCTTTCTCAAAATTTTGAAGAGATCACTTTGGTAGAGCAAAATTCAGAGCTTTTAAAACTTGTCGCACACAATTGGAGTGTTTTAGGAAAAAAAGCAAAATTTATCAACCAAAAACTGGAAGATTTCCTTGCTGAAAACCACAATACATTTGACGTTATTTATCTGGATCCTGCAAGAAGAGATCAAAACAAAAATAAAGTCTTTCTATTGGAAGACCTTTCACCCAACATCATAGAAATTCAGGATAAGCTTCTTTCCATTTCAAATAAAGTGGTGGTCAAACTATCGCCTTTAATTGATTTGAAGTACCTGGTCTCTGTTTTGCCAAATATTTTCAGAATAGAAATTATTGCAGTAAAAAATGATGTAAAAGAGGTTGTAATTTTTCTTTCCGGGGAAAATTCAGGACAGATTATGTGTAAATGTGTGAACCTGGAAAGTGAAGAATCTGAGCTTGAATATCAATTTGGAGACGAAGAAAATGCCCAATCGGAATACTCAGATCCCGAAAAGTTCATTTATATTCCCAATAACTCCATTTTAAAAGCAGGAATTTTCAATATAATTTCAAAAAAATTCGGACTCAAAAAGTTGCATCCTAATACCCATATTTACACTTCAAATGATAAAGTATCCAATTTTCCGGGAAGAGTAATGGAGATGGAAGTTGTTGATGGTAAGCAGATTAAAAAGAAAGAGCAGTTTAATATTATCTCAAAAAACTATCCGTTAAAACCTGAGGAAATCAAAAAGAAATATGGTTTAAAAGACGGTGGAGAAAGCTACCTTATTTTTACACAATCCAAAAAAGGTAAAATTATTTTAAAATCAGTATAAAAATGTTGCCATAAAATGTAGGATTTCTTAATTTTGGGCAATCTAAAATTTAAGCATGAGAAAATTAATTATATGTTTAGCGGTGGCAACTGTAGCTGTAAGCTGTAAAAAAATACAAGCTGGAGGAAATAAGAATACCCTGAAACTGGAAGAAGGAATAGAAAGATATTCTGATGATCATCAGGGAGGTGAGGCTCATGAAGCAGCAGCCGATCATGCTGAAAAAAAAGCTCAGGTTTCTATTGACTTAAATGGTACGGCTTTAAAAGGCTTTGCTAACGGGATGGAAGAAAGTATCATTACTTACCTGAAGTCTGGACAATATGCAACAGCTACCGAAGATGGGTTGAAAAATACCTGGTATAATTTCGACAATGTTAATTTTAAAACAGGATCTGCTAACCAACTGGAAGCTGGTTCTCATGAGCAGTTGGATAACCTGGCTAAAATCTTAAAAGCTTATCCGGATGCAAAAATTAAAATTGGCGGATATACTGATAAAACAGGTGATGAAGCTAAAAACTTAAAATTATCCCAGGATAGAGCAGACTTTATCAAAGCTGAACTTTCTAAAGCAGGTGTTACCGGACAGATCGTTTCTGCTGAAGGATACGGAAGCCAGTTTGCACATGTAGATGCAAAAGCTTCTGATGCTGAAAGAGCTGCGGACAGAAAAATGTCTGTAAGATTTACAAAATAATAATCTGCAATAAAGAAAATATGAATGTCTTGCCTATGCAAGGCATTTTTTTTATTTTTAACAAAACAAAATTTTACAATGCAAGAGACATTAAATTACATTAACGAAAACAAACAGCGTTTCGTGGATGAATTATTTGAGTTATTGAGAATCCCTTCTATTTCTGCAGATCCTGCCTATAAAGATGATGTATTGAAGTGTGCGGATGTATGTGCAGCTTATCTTAAAGATGCAGGCGCGGATAATGTGGAAGTATGCAAAACCAGCGGATATCCTATCGTTTTTGGAGAAAAAATTTTAGATAAAAATCTGCCAACAGTATTGGTGTATGGGCATTATGATGTTCAGCCGGCAGATCCATTAGAACTTTGGACAAAACCACCTTTTGAACCATATATTGAAAAAACCGAACTTCATCCTGACGGAGCGATCTTTGCAAGAGGTTCAGCAGATGATAAAGGGCAGTTTTTTATGCATGTAAAGGCATTTGAAGCTATGATGAAAACCAATACGCTTCCTTGTAATGTTAAATTTATTTTAGAAGGAGAAGAAGAAGTAGGATCTGTAAGCCTGGGAGACTTTGTTAATGAAAACAAAGAAAAACTGTCTTGCGACTGTATTCTGATTTCTGATACTCATATTTACAGCAACGAACAACCGACTGTGACAACTGGTTTAAGAGGATTGAGCTATGTAGAAGTAGAAGTGGAAGGACCAAACAGAGACCTGCATTCAGGATTATATGGTGGTGCGGTACCTAATCCTATTCACGTGCTTTCAAGAATGATTGCTCAACTAATAGATGAAGACGGGCGTATCACCATCGACGGTTTCTATGACAATGTAGAGGTAGTTTCTGACGAAGAAAGAGCAGAAATGAACAAGCTGAAAGACAACCCTGAAGAATTTAAAAAGTCAATCGGGCTGAACGGAGTAGAAGGTGAAAATGGATATACAACCTTAGAAAGAACTTCCATTCGTCCTACCTTAGACTGTAACGGAATTTGGGGAGGGTATACAGGAGAAGGAGCCAAAACGGTAATTCCTTCCAAAGCTTCTGCTAAAATTTCAATGCGTCTGGTTCCTTATCAAACTCCTGAAGAAATTACAGAAAAATTCACTAAACATTTTGAAAAAATAGCTCCGGATAATGTGAAAGTAAAAATTACCCCACATCATGGAGGGATGCCTTATGTTTTACCAACCGATACCAAAGAATTCCGTGCAGCCAAAAAGGCAATGGAAACAGCATTTGGTAAAGAAGTTCTTCCTTACAGAAGTGGAGGAAGTATTCCTATTACAGCCATGTTTGAGCAGGTTTTAGGCGCTAAATCTGTTTTGATGGGCTTCGGTCTTGATTCTGATGCTATCCACTCTCCAAATGAGCATTATGGATTATTCAATTTCTATAAAGGGATTGAAAGTATTCCTTTGTTTTTTGATAATTATACAAAATAGTAATTTGTTTACGTAATATTTAATCCTTAAGATCTTTTCTTGAGGATTTTTTATTTAATAGAATTCTTTGATAACAGTGGAAAAAGAATTGAAGTCAATTTTGCAGATAATAAAATTGATGTACGAAATTTACCTACAGGCAGCTATATTGTTACAGAAAATGGAAAAGGAAAAATAACTGGAAAAATTATAAAAGAATAGATATACAGACATTCACATGAATACATAAACGCTCCATTTGGAGCGTTTTTTTTTATTTCAGTAATTATTTGGTGTTATTTAATTGTCATTAATAATGTTTTATATTTTAAAATAATTTTTTTCATTTAAATAATTATTCAATTATTGATGATGTATTTTTTATTTCATTGAAAATATATACATTTAGATTAAACTAATACACGACTTATATGAAAAAGATTTACTTAATGGCATTACCACTGTTCTCGGCATTAGCAATGTCTCAGCAGACAATTTCTTTTGAAGCTCAGGAAGGCTTTACAGCAGCAGATATTCATGGGCAGGGAACATGGATCAGTACGCCGACAGGAGGAATACCACCTAATGTTACCAATCAGACCATCAATACAGAAAATGCTTCCACAGGCAGCTATTCTCTTAAAATAGTAAAAGAGCCCGTTTATGGAACGCAGACAATTCCTATCATTGGAGGCTTTAATAATCTTATCACGCCACTTGCATATACCAATTTTACCATTTCATTTGATATCAATATGTCGCAGCTTAATGGATCTGTCTTTGGATTTCAGGGTGTTAACAGTGCACAGGAACAATTTGTAATAAGAGTGGACTTTGACAAAACTGGAGGGGTTAAAATATTAAATACAGTAGCGGGTAATCTAATGTTAGATGGTGCAACGGGCAATTGGATTCCCAATGCTTGGTATCGGTTTAAGGTAATTGGTTCCACAACAAATATTAAATACTACATCAATGATGTATTGATTTACACAGGCTCTGCAGTGAGTGAGCTGAACATTGATCAATTGCGTTTTGTACATAATAACAATGCTGGAACCGCATATATTGATAATGTGAAAATTAATAATGAAGTTTTATTATCTGCGCAAGATACTTCCACAAATGAGGACAGAATAAGTATGTATCCAAATCCTTCTGCTGATTTTATAAAGGTCCATACAGTCAGTGCAATACAAAATATTGAAGTTTTTGATGTTGCTGGAAAAAGAATTAATTTGAAATTAAATGAAAATATGCTGGATGTTAGAGATCTGAATCCGGGTATATATTTAATTAATATAGAAACTGAAGACAGGAATTTCACTAAAAAATTTATTAAGAAAATAAAATTTTAAATGGGTATAATTTTTAATTGTTGTTAAAATGATTTTATTGAATTTATACTATATTTTCGTTTTATACTTGTAAATGTTTATTTTTTTAATGATTAATAGTTTTAATTTGAATTAATTTGTTTATTTTTAACAAAAACAAACAATAATATCATGAAGAAAATTTTACTATTGGGTTCATTAATGAGCTTATCTTTTTTAGGTGCACAAAACACTTACAGTTACGGATTTGATACTGCCTTCGCAGCAGATTGGACACTTACTAATCAAAGTAGTCCTGTTACAGCCACTTTATGGGGAAAAGCAACCTACACAACACCATTAGCAAATGCCTTATTTGGAAGTGGAAACACAACTACTATTCCGGTGGGTCAGGCAGGTGGTGCTAATTCTTTTGCATTAGTAAATTACACCAGTACATCTGGCGCAGGAACCATCAGTAACTGGCTTATCACTCCTGCTATCAACGTAAAAGACGGAGATGTGGTGAGTTTCTTTACCAGAAAGGGAACAGATGGAGTGGATGATTATCCAGATAGACTGGAATTGCGTTACAGTACAGCTGCAACAACAGTAAATCCAACCGGAGCAACCGGAGTAGGATCTTTTACCAATCTTGGAGTTACAGTTAATGCTGCCTTGGCTGCAGGTTTTGTATATCCAAAAACGTGGACAAAATACAGTTTTACAGTTGCTGGGGTAGGTACTACTCCTGTGTCGGTTAAATTTGGATTTAGATATTATGTAACGAACGGCGGGCCAACCGGAGCCAATTCAGATTTAATTGGAATCGATACTTTTTCAATTGACAGACCGACTCTTGCCGTGAACGACAGTGAAGTAAGCAAGAAAGCCATTTCAGTGTATCCAAACCCTACCACAGATTTCGTTGCAGTTAATGGCTCTGGGAAGGTTAAAAATATTGAAATTTTTGATATTGCGGGGAAAAGAGTTGAGGCAAAATTAGATGGAAATAAAGTAGACGTAAGAAATCTTGCTTCAGGAATATACATAATCAATGTAGAAATAGAAGGGAAGAATTTCACAGAAAAATTCATTAAAAAATAATAGCTGATAAATTTTAGCATCAGTAAAACGCTCCAATTGGAGCGTTTTTGTTATTTTAGAGCATTAAAATGAAAACATGTCTGAAAATAAAGTAGCATATATAACCGGAGGAACCAAAGGAATTGGTTTTGGTATAGCAAAAATATTGCTTGAAAACGGGATTTCAGTAGCATTTTCGGGAAGGAAAAAAGAAGATGTTCAAAAAGCTGAAGAAGAGCTTAAAGAATACTCGGAAAAGGTGATAGGAATCGTTTCTGACGTTAAAAACCTAGAAAGCGAAGAAAAAGCAGTGAAACAGACCCTTGAGAAATTCGGAAGACTGGATTTTGTTATTGCCAATGCAGGATTGGGGATATTTAAACCCGTAGATGAATTGTCTGCAGAAGAATGGAATGAGATGATTGAAACCAACTTAACCGGAGCTTTCTATACTTTAAAAGCTTCTGTAGAAGAGCTAAAGAAAACAGAAGGATACTACATCACTATTTCAAGTCTGGCAGGTGCCAATTTCTTTGAAAACGGTACCGGTTACAATGCCTCTAAATTTGGGGTGGTAGGCTTCACTCAGGCTGCCATGATTGATTTAAGAAAATATAATATCAAAGCAACAGTCATCATGCCGGGATCCGTAGCCACTCACTTTAATGGAAATACGCCTTCAGAAAAAGATGATTGGAAGATCCAGCCCGAAGATATGGGGAATCTTATTTTGGATATTTTAAAAATGAACCCAAGGGTTTTACCGAGCAAAATAGAGTTTAGAGCAACAAAACCAGCCAAGTAAATACTTTTAATGTATTGAATAGTAAAATAATAAGTATTATGCATGCATAATATATTTTTTATTTATATTAGCAAAAATTAATTAGAACAAAATCCCTGCATAAACATCCTCGGTTTTTATGCCAAAAGGGAGAAAATTAAAATAGTACACATGAAAATATTAGTTTGTATTAGTAGTGTTCCGGATACTACTTCCAAAATTAACTTTACAGCAGACAAATCTGCTTTTGACAAAAATGGAATCCAATGGGTAATCAATCCTTTAGATGAATTTGCATTAACAAAAGCAATTAAACTTCAGGAATCTCAGGGAGCTGTCGTAACAGTAATCAATGTTGGAGATGCCACTACGGAACCGGTAATCAGAAAAGCATTGGCCATTGGTGCCAACGATGGAGTAAGAGTAAACCTTGACCCGAAAGACAGCTATTCTACAGCAAAAGAAATTGCTGCAGTGGCTCAGAATGGTGGATATGATTTAATCCTTTGCGGTAAAGAATCTATCGATTATAACGGAGGTTCTGTTCCGGGAATGGTAGCTCAGTTACTGAACAAGCCTTTCGTAAATGCTTCTGTGGGATTAGACGTGAATGGAAGTGAAGCTACTGCCATCAGAGAAATCGAAGGTGGTAAAGAAACTATTTCTGTAAAATTACCGGCTGTTATCGCAGGACAAAAAGGATTAGTAGATGAGAAAGATTTAATTATTCCAAACATGAGAGGAATTATGTCTGCAAGAACAAAGCCTTTACAGGTTGTAGAGCCTTCATCTTCTGAAGTAAAAGTTCAGGGAGTTTCTTATGACAGTGTTCCACCAAGAGCAGCTGTGAAGATTGTTTCTCCGGACAACTTGGATGAATTGGTAAGATTGCTTCACGAAGAGGCTAAAGTTATCTAACAATAGCAAAATGAATATCGGAAAACAGAAGCTTGGCTTACAATCCGGATTCAATTTTTCTACTATTTAAATTTTTTAATCTTTAAATGTAAAATAATGGCAGTATTCGTATACGCAGAAAATATAAACGGAGTTTACAAAAAAGCAGCTTTTGAAGCAGTTTCTTATGCTAAAGCAGTTGCAGATCAAGCAGGAGATACCGTTACCGCAATCTCTGTAAACCCTACCGATTCTTCAGATTTGTTGTACAAGTATGGAGCATCAAATGTTATCAATATCAAAGACGAAGGTCTTAAAAGTTTTTCAGCAAAAGCATTCGCTCAGGCTGTAAGTGAAGTATTGGATGGAAATATCATTATTTTCCCACATACTACAGACGCTTCATCCGTCGCTCCAATGTTGGCTGTAATGAAGAATTATTCATTAATTACCAACGTATTGGAAGCTCCGGAAAGTATTTCTCCTTTTCAGGTAAAAAGAAGAGCATTCTCCGGAAAAGGCTTTATGCATGCTAAAGCTGAAGGAAATGGCGTAATTGTTACCGTTTCTCAAAATGCTTTTGGAGTAAAAGAAAGTGCAGCTTCAGGTTCAGAAGAAGTGAAAAACCTATCCGTAGCCAATGAAGATACCAAAGTAATCTCTCACGAACAAAGCTCAGGAAAACTAGACCTTAAAGAAGCGGAAATTGTAGTTTCTGCAGGAAGAGGAATGAAAGGTCCTGAAAACTGGGGAATGATTGAAGAACTGGCAAACGTTTTAGGCGCTGCTACTGCTTGTTCAAAACCAGTTTCAGACATCGGATGGAGACCTCATACAGAACACGTGGGACAAACAGGTAAAGCAATTGCTCCCAATCTTTATATCGCAGTAGGTATTTCAGGAGCTATTCAGCATTTAGCTGGAGTAAACTCTTCTAAAACTATTGTAGTGATCAACAGTGATAAAGAAGCTCCTTTCTTTAAATCTGCAGATTACGGTGTAGTGGGAGATGCATTCCAAATCATCCCTGCATTAACTGAAAAGATTAAAGCTTTAAAAGGATAGAATCGTGCAGCCGTGAATGTTGCTTCGCAGATCTGAAAAGTTGACCACGAAGTTATTTCACGATTCACAATTCCCATAAAAAAATAAAAGCTCGGTTTCCGGGCTTTTATTTTTGTCTAAAAGTAAAACCTACAATAAAAAATTAATTTATATTTGTAGCTATGGATTATAAGCAGCTAATTATTCGCGGAATATCGTACAGCCAGACCCAATCGGGGGCGTACGCCTTGTTATTGGAGCATGAAGAAACACATATAAAATTACCTGTTGTAATAGGAAATTTCGAGGCACAGTCCATTTCATTAGGACTGGAAAAAGATATCCATCCGCCGCGTCCTCTTACCCATGATTTATTCACAAAATTTATAGTTTCAGCCAATTATGAATTGGTTTCAGTGATCATCTATCAGATTGTAGATGGAGTTTTCTTTTCAAATATTAACTTCAAAAACAAAGCTAATGATGAAGAGTTAATCCTTGATGCCAGAACTTCAGATGCTGTCGCCATGGCAGTAAGGTTTGATGCTCCCATCTTTACCACTCAGCAGGTGTTGAGTGAAGCAGGGATTCTTTTAGAATTGGAAGATGTGGCTAAAGAAGAACAATCGTTTTCCGAAACGGTACAGTCCGAAGACACGTTAAAATCTCTATCAATGGAAGAACTTCAAAAACTGCTGGAAGAAGCCGTAAAAGAAGAAGATTATGATACCGCTCTTGAGATTCAGGAAGAAATCAAAAGGAGAAAAAAGAAAATTGATTAAGATATTTACATTTAAACTATGAATTTAAAATTACGACTTACCATCCTTAGCTTTCTTCAGTTTGCTGTTTGGGGGGCCTATTTAACTTCCATGGGAAATTATTTAGGTTCAGTTGGATTAGGCTCTAAAATAGGCCTTTTTTATGCAATGCAGGGGATTGTCTCCATTTTTATGCCCGCATTGATGGGGATTATTGCAGACCGGTGGATACAGGCTCAGAAGCTGCTTGGGATTTGTCATTTTTTTGCGGCTGTCTTTTTGATTGCTGCAGGATACTATGGAATGTCGGCAGGCAGCGATGTGGAATTTTCTAAACTATTCCTTTTATATAGTTTAAGTGTAATGTTCTATATGCCATCCATTGCCCTTTCAAATTCTGTGGCATATACTGTTCTTGTGAACAATAACTATGATACCATTAAGGCATTTCCTCCCATTCGTACTTTTGGTACAATCGGTTTCATTTGCGCGATGCTTTTTGTAGATTTTACAGGATTTCAGCATAGTTATTCACAGTTTTTCGTGTCAGGGATTTTAGGAATAGTATTATTTATATACTCATTTACCTTACCGAAATGTCCTACTAATAAAAGTGATGAGAAAAAAAGTTTATCTGATGCATTGGGCCTTAAAGCATTTGCCCTTTTTAAAGATAGAAAAATGGCTATTTTCTTCATTTTTTCTATGCTTTTGGGAGTTTCATTACAGATTACTAATGGATATGCAAACCCGTTTATTACCAGCTTTAAAGACATTCCGGCTTTCAAAGATACATGGGGAGCGAATCATGCCAATGCTTTGATTTCTCTTTCTCAGGTTTCCGAAACATTATGTATTCTGTTGATTCCTTTCTTTTTAAAGCGGTTCGGAATTAAAAAAGTAATGCTGATGGCAATGTTTGCCTGGGTTTTACGATTTGGACTGTTCGGATTAGGGAATCCTGGCGGCGGCGTATGGATGTTTGTCCTATCGATGATAGTTTATGGAATCGCATTTGACTTCTTCAACGTTTCAGGTTCATTATTTGTAGATAAAGAAACAGATAAAAGTATCCGTTCAAGTGCCCAGGGAGTTTTCATGATGATGACCAATGGTTTTGGGGCAACAATAGGAATGCTCGCTGCTCAGGGTGTTGTGAATCATTATGTGTTTTCACAGACTGATCCTGCATTACAGTTAGAAGGATGGCAGACCTCATGGTACATATTTGCAGGATATGCATTAATTGTGACCATTTTATTTGCGGTTATTTTTAAACATAAGCACGATCCAAATCAATTAAAAGAAGTAAATCATTAATTTATTTCATTGATTATTAAAATATTAAATTGCACTTTTTTTCAAAAGTGCAATTTTTTTTTATTTTCAGGCAACCTTTTACAAGAGATCCCGTCTTATATATAGAAACTCATACATGAAGACCTTAGAAGAGAATTTTATGCTGGCTAAAAAACAGGACCGTAGGGCTCAGAAAGCTCTTTACGATCTGTTTTCAGCAAAGATGCTTGCTATTGCAAACTCTTACACAAACAATATTCATGATGCAGAAGATATCCTCTTAAATTCATTTATGAAATGCTTTACCAAACTTGATGAATGCAGAGAATCGAAAAGCTTTCCGTTTTGGCTCAGAAAAATTGTTGTCAATGATTCTATAAGCTTTGTCCGGAAAAATAAAAATATTCTTTACGTGGATATCGAAATTGCAGATGATTATTCTGATGAAGATATTGAAGAACAGCTTACTGATATCAATATTGAAGAAATATTTGCTCAGATGCCGGTAGGATATAGACTGATTTTTAATTTGTATGTCTTTGAAGAGAAAAAACATCATGAGATTGCCGGGATTCTCAATATTTCGGAAGGGACCAGCAAGAGCCAGTTGAGTAAAGCGAAAAAATGGCTTGCCGAATTTTTAAAAACAAAAGAAAATGAAAAAAGAAATATTGAAACAAGTAAGATCTGATTACGAAAAGCTTGAAATAAAGCCTTCTGCTGATCTTTGGGATAGAATGGAAGCTGAACTGGACAAAGTATCCGATTCAACTGTTAAAAAGCCGTTCCAGAGCTGGAAATACGCTGCTGCCATATTGCTTTTGATTTCTTTTGGCGCTTTCTTTTATTTTAATGCAGATAAAACTGAAGACAAAGCCGTAATGGCAGTATCTAATGAGCCAAATGTTATTGCAGAGCCTCATGTAACCGATGAAATTATCAACTCAAATACCGATCAGGCTCAACATGCTGAGGTAGCAGTTCTAAAGGAAAATAAAATGGATAAAATCAAAACCGGTAAAGAAATATCTACCATTCCTGCGGATCATAGTATACCAAATGTTCAACACTTAGCGACAGAAGAAGTTATTATCAAAAATAATGAGATTGCTGTTCCTGCTATAAATTCCACAGTTACTAATAGCCTTGAAAAACCTGTGGTTGCAGCAAAAAATAAAGCAAATTATATAAAAGCTGACGAATTGCTGCTGGGAAGAGAATTTGACAAGACCCGTGAAGAAAATAAAGGTGAACACGGCAAATTCGGAGTGCTGGATGCTGCGAAAATTAAATTCAAAAGCCCCAATTCTTTAAAAATACTTGGAGTAACTGTCTTTTCCGATCAGGAAACCAAATAATCTTTTAATCTTTTACATAAAAAATACTGCTCTGAAAATGAGTTGTGGGATAATATTGTCTAAAAATTAATCTAAAATATGAAAACGAAAATTGCCTTAATGACCGCTGTAATGGCTTTTTCTTACAGCTTTGCACAGGAACATAACCCCATGAAATCTTATTCTCAAAAGATTGACAGCATTGTAGTTTCAGAAAAATTAAAGATGAATGAGGAACTTGACAATGTAGATAAAATGTTTCAGGAAAAGAAAATTACCTCCGAAGAAAAGCAAAGCCAGAGAACAGAAATTGCCACGAGATATCAGCAGAATATCAACGATAAAGTAGATGCCCAGCAAAGTGAATTGGAAAATGCTACCAAAGAAATGGTGAAAAATGCTGTATTAGGAAGACGTGATAGTATGTCGGGACACAAAAATGAGATGCAATTGGGAACAGATGGCGTAAAATTAAAACTGGACAGCAGAAAGAAAACGGTTAAGGATTATCTGCAGTCCTGGCAGCTTTCCGTAAGCTTAACAGGAGCGAATCTAACTTCAAAAGACGATCCTTTTAAATTTTACAACCAGGATTCCGATGTGAAAAATACAATCATCAATTCAACCAATACGACCCTGAGATATGAAAACCAATTGGGAGGATTTACAAGTCCGGTTTTTTATCGTATCGGATTAGGATTTCGTTCAGACAGATTTACGCCTAAATATGATAAAGTATTCGCTCAGGAAAATCAGAGGCTTGTTGTGGATGATTTTTCAAGAGGAAATTTGAGAAGAACATACCTTAATAACTCCTACCTAATGATTCCCCTGGATTTGAGATTCGTCCTAAACCCTGAATATAAAGAGGTAGACGGAGTGAAATACCTGGACAACAGAAAGAGCCAATTTTCTATAATTGTTGGTGTATATGGAGGAACAAGGCTATTCAGCACCATTTATAACAGATATTCAAATGAAGATTCCAGGAGGATTGTAGAGCGGGAAAGAGTAAAGCAAGGGGTGAATAACTTTGTCTTTGGAGGTAAATTGGGAGTCGGATATGGAGGATTTAACATATTCATTCAAAAAGATTTTACCCCGGCGTTTAACAGTGATGCCACCTTGAAGAAGAAATATGGTTTACAAATCGGTATAGAAATAGCGAACATTGATTTTTAATTCCATAACAAAAGGTGATTTTTATTGAGAAATAAATAATTTTAATATATTTTTTTTACACTAACAAATGTTTGGACGCCAATAATTTGTTTTTAAAACACGCTTCTGTAAAGTGTGTTTTTTTTTGTATTTTGGCTCTTTAAGAAATATGAAAAATATTCAATTATTAGGATTATTATTAGTGGTAGCAGGGAGCTTTTTACCCCTGGTTCATGTTCCTATTATTGGGAACTGGAATTATTGGAAACTAGACCACTATTTGGCAATTGCGTGCTGGATTCTTTCGGCATGCGCAGCCTTTGGACTTGTAAATGGTAAAGCTAAAGTGGTAAGGATTTTTGGGGTACTCCTGATTATTCTATTCGCTTTCACTTTAGTAGCGGTTAAAATGCAATCGTCAGAATATTTCAGCTTTTTACCCTTTAAATCCTGGAGAGAAACCTTTGCCGGAGTCGTAAAACTAAAGTGGGGCTGGGCCGTTGAGTTTTTAGGAGCCATTTTGATGATTTTACCGGGAAATAAAAATAAAAATAAATAAGAATACCAATATGAAGGGTATAAAAACCATTTCCGTTGTCGTATTATTTTTGAGCTTTTTTCAGATCAATGCTCAAAAGAAAGGAACGGACACTAAGAAAAAAGAAGAAGTACAGCAAAAGTCGGTAGATAACCCTCCTAAGTGCAGTAATATTAAGGAAGGAACATTTTTGCGTTCCAATTACCCGAAAAACCTTTGGTACATGACGGTGAAAGATAATGTTCAGACAGAATATTATAATGATGGAAAAGATTTTGTGAAATCAACAATGGTTTTTATTGATAACTGCAATTACAAATCTATCGTCCTTGAAAATAAAAACACACAGGATGATCGTATAAAAGTAGGGGACGTTTTCAGTAATAAAATAGTAGCGACTCAGGATAATTACCTGAAAGTAGAAACTAAGATTGATACTGAGCAGTACACTTTTGTATTAATTAAAGAAAAATAAGTGATCAAAGAGTGAAGCTGAAAGGCTGCATTTGACTAAAAAAATAAATATCATACACATGAAAGAAGTATTCATCGTTTCTGCAGTTAGAACCCCAATGGGGAGTTTTTTAGGCAGTTTATCAACCGTTCCGGCAACAAAGCTGGGATCTGTTGCCGTAAAAGGAGCATTAGATAAAATTGGTTTAGATCCTAAAAACGTTCAGGAAATCTATATGGGGAACGTATTGCAGGCTGGAGAAGGACAGGCTCCTGCACGTCAGGCTGCATTAGGAGCTGGGTTGTCTATTGAGACACCTTCTACCACAGTTAATAAAGTTTGCGCCTCAGGAATGAAAGCCGTAACGATGGCTGCACAGGCTATCAAAGCTGGTGACGCAGACGTAATCGTTGCAGGCGGGATGGAGAACATGTCTATGGTTCCTCATTACTATAACGCTAGAGTAGCGACCAAATTAGGAGACATCAAAATGTTGGACGGAATGGTGTTAGACGGTCTTACAGACGTTTACAACAAAGTTCATATGGGAGTTTGTGCAGAAAAATGTGCAGCAGACTATAGCATTACAAGAGAAGATCAGGATAATTTTGCTATTGAATCTTATAAAAGATCAGCAAAAGCATGGAGCGAGGGTAAATTTAATGAAGAAATAGTACCTGTTTCAATTCCTCAGAGAAAAGGAGAACCTGTAATTTTTGCAGAAGATGAAGAATATAAAGCGGTTAACTTTGACAGACTTCCAACACTTCCAACCGTATTCAAGAAAGAAGAAGGAACGGTTACAGCTGCCAATGCCTCTACATTAAATGATGGTGCTTCTGCTTTAATCCTTGTTTCTAAGGAAAAAATGGAAGAATTAGGGCTGAAGCCTTTAGCAAGAATTGTTTCTTATGCAGATGCAGCACAGGAACCTGAAAATTTCACTACTGCACCGGCAAAAGCACTTCCTATCGCCCTGAAAAAGGCAGGATTACAAATTTCTAATATCGATTTCTTCGAATTCAACGAAGCATTCTCTGTAGTAGGTTTGGCCAACAATAAAATCCTAGGATTAGACGCTTCTAAAGTCAATGTAAACGGAGGTGCTGTAGCATTAGGACATCCGCTGGGAAGCTCAGGTTCAAGAATCATCGTAACGCTGATCAATGTATTGAAGCAAAACAATGCAAAATATGGTGCAGCAGCAATTTGCAACGGTGGAGGCGGTGCTTCAGCCATTGTTATTGAAAATATGTAAACTATAAATTTAATTTAATATAAAAACCGCCGAATATTCAGCGGTTTTTATATTTTTGTGCTATTAATATTTATTCGAAAATGTCTGAAACTGAAATTCAACCTATTCAAAATATAAAGAATAATCCAAAGATGATGAAAGCCTGGGCAGTCTATGACTGGGCCAACTCTGTCTACTCTTTAGTTATTACTTCTGCCATATTTCCAATTTACTACACCATTCTTACCACTGCTTATAACAAGAAAGAGTATGTGCCGGAAGCAAAGGAAATTCAGGAAATTCCTGTTAGAAATATGATCAAGATTTTCGGAGATGCGTATGAGCCGGAAGCGGTCTTAAGTTTTTCTTATGCCATCTCATTCTTTTTAGTGGTATTACTGTCCCCATTCTTATCCTCTTTAGCAGATACCATTGGAAACAAAAAGTCATTTCTTCAGTTTTTCTGCTATTTGGGAGCGACTTCTTGTATGGGATTAGCCATGTTTACAGGCATGGAAAACATCTTTTTAGGACTTCTTTTCAGTATTACAGCGAGTGTTGGCTTTTGGGGAAGTTTGGTCTTTTACAATTCATTTTTACCAGATATTGCCACTCCGGATAAACAAGATGCGCTTTCTGCAAAAGGATATATTTATGGATATATAGGATCTGTAGTTTTATTAATTATTTGTTTGGTTTTGATCCAGGTGGTTGCAAAAGGTCCGGATCAGGCTAAAATTTATATCAGAATAAGCTTTTTATTAACAGGAGCCTGGTGGTTTGGTTTCTCACAATATACATTCAAACATTTACCGCAGTTTGGCGATGTAAAGGAAAAACTTCCTAAAGATTTAGTGCTTTTAAATTATAAAAACATCTTTAAAAAGCATGAAGAGCAGGGAGGTTTTTTTGAAGTATTAAAAGATAATATCAGTTTCTATAAAGATATTGCCAAAGAGAGTTTCAGAGAATTATTCAGAGTGGGGAGTAAGCTTTTTTCAGATAAAGCTTTGAAGTTTTTCCTGTCGAGTTTTTTCTTTTACAGTGTTGGGATGCAGACTATCTTTTTAATGGCAGTTCCTTTCGGAAGTACAGTAATTTTCCCTAAAGAAGCCGATAAATATAAATTGATTATTACCATCTTAGTGATTCAGATTATTGCCATTTTCGGGGCTTTCTTATTTTCAAGATTATCTAAAAAAATAGGGAATAAAAACGTGATCACTATTGCGGTGATTATCTGGATTATCTGCTGTTTATCTGCGTATTCATTAAACAAGGAAAATCCCAATCTTCAGCTTCAGTTTTATGGATTGGCTGGTTTGATCGGTTTGGTGATGGGAGGCCTTCAGGCAATGTCAAGATCAACGTACTCCAAGCTTCTGCCGGAAAATTCTATGGAAAATACAACGTATTTCAGTTTCTATGATGTACTTGAAAAGATAGCAATCATTTGTGGAATGCTTATTTTCAGTGTGTTTATTCAGAAGTTTCACAACATGCAATATGCTTTTATTACGATGTCAGCATTTTTTGCAATAGGAGCTGTTTTGATAAGATTCTTAAAATCTAAGATATAAGCAGTAGAATGGCTTAAAATTTGTTAATATTCAGCAGAATAATAGTAACTTTGCATAAAGATGTTTAACACACAATGACGAACCCTTTATTTTACGCTAAAATTATCCTTTTCGGAGAATATGGGATGATAGAAGATTCCCAAGGACTTGTTGTTCCCTACAGTTTTTATAAAGGAACCTTAAAATTCTCGGATCTAGGTCCTGAATTTGAACTTAAATCAAACCAGCATTTACAGAAATATTCCGATTATCTATTAGGATTGGATCTTTCTGACGATTTCAAATTAGATATTGAAAGTTTTAAAAGTGATATTTCAAAAGGACTTTTCTTTGATTCCAATATTCCTCAGGGATACGGGGTGGGAAGTTCAGGAGCTTTGGTAGCTGCTATTTTTGAAAAATATTCCATCAATAAACTGGATCCTGAAAATATTTCAAAAGACAATTTAAAGAAATTAAAAGCCGTTTTTGGAGAAATGGAAAGCTATTTCCATGGAAAAAGCTCAGGAATGGATCCTTTAATCTGCTACATGAACCTGCCTATTCTTATCGAAAATAAAGAAAACCTCGACAGAGTTTCTATTCCCGACGGAGAAAAAGGTAAAGGTGCTATCTTCCTTATAGATTCCGGAATGTCCGGAGAAACCGGACCTATGATTCAAATTTTCTTTGAAAAAATGAAGACTGAAGGGTTCCGAAAAACGCTTAAAGAAGAGTTTATCCGCTATAATAATGCGTGTATAGAATCTTTCCTTAAAAAAGACATGACTCCTTTCTTTAGAAATTTAAAGAAGCTTTCCCACTGGGCATACGAACATTTCCGTCCAATGATCCCGGAGAGTATTTTTAATATCTGGAAAAAAGGCCTGGATTCCAATGCATACTATTTAAAACTCTGCGGAAGCGGTGGTGGCGGTTATATTTTAGGATTTACCAAAGACTATGAAAAAGCAGAAAAAATGCTTGAAGGCTTCCAAAAAGAAGTGATTTACAGATTTTAATTGCGTTGGAATGAATTCTGAAAAAGAAACTTTCCAACAGAAAAATTATATCTCAAAATCTCTATATTACAGATTATCACAATTTGTGGGATTTCTTCTGGGAGCGAGGGTTTCTGTGGCTTTGCTGCTGACTTTTGCCCTCTATGTTTCCACTTTTTTTCTGTTTAATCAGGAAGAAACCTTCAGGAAATTTGTCTTTGATTTTAAAGTTCACGGCATTATTTTCTGTACCGTACTCACGATTCTCGCCGGCGGAATTATCAATCAGTTCTATGATCTGGAAAAAGATCATATTGTTAAACCTTTCAGAACAAGAATTCAAAGCTTTATAAAACAAAATTATTTTTTGTACGCTTATCTTGCTTTAAGTGTGATTTCTTTGGGAGTAGCCTGGATGATTTCCCATAGAGTATTCCTTTTTTTTGTGGTCTATCAGTTTTTTATGTGGTTTTACAGCCATAAATTAAGCCGTATTCTGATCATTAATAATCTGACCTTTGTAAGTTTAACATTATACCCATTCTTTGGAATGATGGTATATTATGAAAGGTTTTCCAAGAAGGTATTTTTAATGGCTATCTTCCTTTTCCTTATTCTTTTATGCATTGATATTGTAAAAGATACCCTTACCAAAAGTGTAGATAAGGCCTTTGGATATACTACAATCCCCAATTATTTTAAAAGTAAAACAACCAATAGCATCATTATTTCTTTACTGGTTTTTACCATGGCTGTTTCCATGAAACTGATCCTTCGGACTGGAATTTCAGGCTTTATGGCCTATTATTTCGCCTGTGGGTTGATGATGATGATCTTTTGTATCTATCTTCTTTTAAATTCTTCGCGAAAAAGCAAATTTTTGACTCTCAATATCTTACGTTTTTGGGTTTTTGTAGGAATTATTGCCATGCTTTTAAATGGCCTGGAAGGTAAATTGTAGAGAAATTTCTTTAAAAAAGCTTAGGTTATCATTACATTTGCAGAACTAAATTTAATAAAAAGGAATGCCCATTTTTAACGATACTAAAATTGCATTTGCAGACAAGTCAGATGCACAATTGAAAAAGGCTTACTGGATGTTCAAAATGATCGAACAGCCCGCTCTTACCAGTCTTGGAACTTCTATCCTTAATTTTACGGTACATAATGACTTCCCTTTCGTTACCGGAATTGTAAAAAGCACTTTGTTTGCACAATTTTGTGGTGGTGAAACACGTGAAGAAAGTATGAAAGTTGTAAAGCAGCTCTTTAAAAGAGGTGTAGGAAGTATTTTTGATTATTCCATAGAAGGAAAGGAGGATGAAGCCACTTTTGATGCAGTCTGTAATGAAATTAAAGATATCATTAGATTTTCTATTGGAAATCCTGCCATTCCGTTTATTGTATTTAAGCCTACAGCATTTGGAAGAATCGACCTATATGAAGCCGTTGGAAAAAAAGCGGAGCTAACGACCAGTCAAAAAGAAGAGTGGGAAAGAGTCGTAAAAAGATTTGATGAGGTGTGCAGACTGTGCTATGAAAACGACAAAAAAGTAATGGTGGATGCCGAAGAAACATGGATGCAGGACGCTGCAGATCATCTTTGTGAAGAGATGATGGAGAAATATAACCGGGAAAAACCGATCGTCTGGAATACCATCCAAATGTACAGAACAGGTAGACTTGAGTATATGGAAGCCAACCTTCAGAGAGCCAGAGAAAAGAATTATTTTATAGGATATAAGATTGTTCGTGGCGCTTATATGGAGAAAGAAAGAGCGAGAGCCGCAGAAAAAGGATATCCGGATCCTATCCAGCCTAATAAGGAAGCTTCGGATAAAAACTATAATGCAGGAATTGACTTTGTGATGAATCATTTAGATAAGGTTTCAGCCTTTTTTGGAACCCACAATGAGATTTCTTCAGAGCTGATTATGGATAAAATGAAGGCAAAATCACTGGAAAATGATAATCCACATATCTATTTTGGGCAGCTTTATGGGATGAGTGATAACATTAGCTTCTATTTATCTGATAAAGGATATAATGTGGCTAAATATCTTCCATACGGCCCTGTGAAAGATGTTGTACCTTATCTTACCAGAAGAGCTCAGGAAAATACTTCTGTGGCAGGACAGACAGGAAGAGAGCTTGGATTGATTAAAAAAGAGCTTGAAAGGAGAAAAAGAAAATAGTTTTTCACCCCTACCATATATAACGCTTCACTTAATTGGTGAGGCGTTTTTTTTATTTCTCATTATAAAACTGAAGGCTTTAATCATGCTCTCAATAACATAAAAGTGCGACTTAATTTTCATGATAATTTCATTAAAATTAGTAAGGTTTTAATCAAAATTAGGGTGAATATCCCATGAAATACTTAGGTAAATTAAGGTAAAAAATCAGTACTATTTTTAGAGAATCAGCAATAATTTTCAGGTTGAAATTGATTTTTAAATGTGAGTGATTTACTATTTTCTTACATCATTTTGCTAGTAAATGGACGTAAAAAATTAGAGGTTATAATGTGGGATTTTCTTCGTGATTTATTCTTAAGTATTATAGAATCTTAACCATGTTTTTGGATAATTTCCTTATGAAAAACAGAATATTTGAATTGAAATTTCAATGAGTTTTTCATCAAATTCAGAGTTAAATCCAGCTAAGAATTCTGTGCTTTCTTAAGGATAAAGAATAGGGAAGTTTGGAGAATATTTCTATTTTTCTACATCATTTTTAATCGTAAAATAGATATGAAAATTGTAGGAAATAATGTAAATTTTAACCACAATTTATTCTAAGATATGCTGGAATTTTAACTGTGTTTTTCGGATGTTTTCTTTTCAAAAGTATAGAATTTCAATCAAAATTTTTGTAAATTTTTAACGGTTAATATTGAAATAAACTTTATTATTAGCTTCAAATACGAAATGATTTTTAGAATATTTTCCTGTAATTTCTTTTTTGGAAAATAGAGCATAATGTTAAAAAACGATTAACAATTTCGAACAAATAATGGCCTGAAAAATTGAATAAATTTTAAAACCCGATGTAAAGAAATTGATCGTCGATAATGAAAAGTGAACCTGAATTATGAAGTGAATTTGATAGTTTTTCTTCATTATTTTTTAATCGATTCATTTTTATGGCTCAAAACTTTCAAATTTTCCATTTTCATAGAATAACACAATACGTTTTATCTTATGAGCTTGATTACCAATAGCTTCACTAATGATTTGATCATTGGATTTTTCTAATCGCTGAGAATCGGATATTTTTTCCTGAGTAAGACTTGGATGCGGAATAAATGATTCTCCGGCGGTCAGTTTTGGGGCTTCGGTTTCCATTTCTTCGGTACCAAAATCCTCATCCGCATTCATCATCGTAAATAAATCGGGCAGGGAAGTTGGTTTACTTTTTTCATCTTCTTCCGCCGGAATTTCATTCACTTCCGGAAGATCCTGCTTCAGCATTTCGCCTTCACCGGTAACTAACCAGTCCCATAAAATTTCAGGAAAACTGGATTTTATTTTTATGATAAATTCTAAAGAGGGCTTGTTCCTTCCCGAAGTAATATGGGAAATGGAAGAACGCTGCACATCAATTTCATCTGCAAATTCTGAAGGAGTGAGCTTAGAATACTCGATCACTTTTGAAATCCTTTCATTTAAACTCATAAAAATAATTTTTATTTGTGTTACAAATGTAAAAAATAATGTTTACAAATGCAAACTACAAATGTAAACAAGAATCAATTTGTTGAATATACATATGTAAACGAAGGTAATATACTGATTAAGAGATATATATTACATATTGATTAATATTCATTGATTTTTACTGCACAAATTATCCACAATGCACATCTTGTAAATTCTGACTTAAAGTATTGGATGAGATAGATGAAATAATGAAAATTTTAGAGAACTATATTGCTGGTAAAATGTCTGTTAGAGCTTGTTTACATCATTATATTGGCGTAAATTTAATAAATAGAGTAGAAGATGCCCTTTTTTAACGTATATCCAGTAGAATATGCATTTGTAAACTGTAATTTTTTTCCTTAAATGACTATATAGAGCTATTTTATAAGGAATAGAATGACAAATACGATTTACTATACTGCTATTTTTTTTGATCAGTTACACGATCTTTTATAAGCCTTAAAAAAAGAGAATTTTAAGGCAGATTTCAAAGTAATTAACAATTTACATTTGTGTACAATTGTAAATTGAATAGTTTTCCACAGTCGATTCTGTTTAGTAAAATTACACCCATTTGTTAATAAACACGTATTTAACAGGTTAAAGTATATTTAATATGTTCATTGAGATAGATTTTGTAACACGCTCACTTTTAGTAAAATAATAATATACTATTGAATTATTATCAATCCACAAAGTTATCAACAGACAAAATGACTATTCACATTGTTTAATTGTATTACAAATGTTAATTTTATTTTTTACCCAAAAATGATTAAATTTGACTCTTGTAAATTATTGCACGATGAATTTTGAACAGTTATACACTGCACATCCAAACTTTCCAAACCGGTATATTTCTCCAGAAAAATTATTTTCTTACCTAGAGACCAACCTCGCGGATCAGATTCAGGAAATCGGTACATCCTATTTAGACAAACCTATTTATAAGCTAAGCATAGGAAAAGGCTCCATTCATATTCTTGCATGGTCTCAAATGCACGGGAATGAATCCAACGCAACACATGCGATGTTGGATTTATTAGTAAGCTTGGATAAGGATCCTGAAATGAGGGATGAGTTATTCAGTAAGATTCAGCTTGATTTTATTTTTATGCTTAATCCTGATGGCTCGGAAAAATGGACAAGGTTGAATGCTGTGGATATTGATCTGAACAGAGACTTTCATAATGAGTCCAGCAAAGAGATTAAATTCCTTAAATCAGCAGCAGCTTCAAAGAAATATGATTACGCTCTAAATTTACATGAGCAGAGAACTATTTTCACAACAGACGGAATTCATCCCGCTACTCTTTCTTTTCTTGCACCGTCGGAAAATGTAGAACGTACCATTACGGATAATCGGAAAAAATGTATGGCGGTAATTGGTGCCGTTTACAACCATTTGAAAGAAATGATGCCTAATCAGATTGGAAGATATTCGGATGAATTTTACCCGAACTCAACCGGTGACAATTTTATTAAAGCGGGTATGCCTACCATCTTATTTGAAGGCGGACATTTCATAGATGATTATACCAGAAAAGAAACAAGAAAATATTATACGGTCGCATTGTATTACGCATTGAAATCGATCACAGAATTGAACTCCGATAGTACAGGTTGGGAAACCTATCTTGAGATTCCGGAAAATCAGGAAACACACTATGATATTATTTACCGGAATGTAAAACTCAACACCGATCATGAATGTATTTTGGATGTTGCTGTTCAGTACCGGGAAGTGATAGAAGAAGGAAAAGACGAAATATCATTTGTACCTTTTGTGATGGAAGTCGGAGATGTGAAAAAAAGAAAAGGCTGGCTGGAAATAGACTGCACCGGAAAGAAATTTATTTCTCCCACAAAATATCCGAAACTGGATGCTGTGGTAGAATTTACGATAGAAGATTAATGATAAAAAAAGCGGAACATTTTGTTCCGCTTTTTTTGTATAAAAGATTGTCATTTCGAAAGCGCAGAAATTGTAAGAAACTGCTTACTTTGATCCGATGACAATTTGTATTAATTAACTACTTTAATTCCGTTGGCTACAAATCTGATTTCTTCTTTAGGTTTTGTAATCGCGTCGATTTCAGATTGAGGTTTTTTAGCATCTTCAGCATAGTGCTTTTGCTCGTCTATAGAAGTTACTTTTCTTTCAGCACTTCCATCCATTACTACGGTTTTACCTTTCAGGGCAGTAGGTACGAAAAATGCGTAATCTTTCATTTTCACGAAAAGCTGAGAATCGTCTTCAGTCTGTATTGTCAACCAGCATCCTTTTTTGTCACAAACATCAATAACTTTTCCTTTGATTGCTACATTTTCAACTTTCTTGTTGTCTTTTTTAAGTTTCTTGCTTAATTTTTCAACAGAGATTGCTTTACTTTCAACAGTGGAAGCTACTCCGGCTCCATAAGCATCTCCAACTAAAGCATTTCCTGCGGGTGGACCAAACTTTTTCTGTGATGTCTCCTGTGCAAAAGCTAAAGTGGAAACACTTAGCGCTGCAGCAAATAATATAGCCTTGAATTTCATTTTTAATATTTTTTTCAAAAGTACTAATAAAATTTGAAACATAAATCGTTAAAAACTTAATAAAAAACAGGTCTATTGCTAAATTTAAAACAATAATCGAAACCAAAAGCATATTTGTTTATATTTGACGCCTATACATTACTATGCAAAAAAAATTAAAACTTTGGGACGCCATCATGCTTGTAATGGGCTCCATGATAGGAAGTGGAATCTTTATCGTAAGTGCCGATATGATGCGGAATCTGGGTTCAGGATACTGGCTGATCATCGTTTGGATAATTACAGGGATTATGACGGTTGCTGCTGCGATCAGTTATGGGGAACTCTCGGCTCTTTTTCCTAAGGCTGGAGGGCAATACACCTATCTTAAGGAGATCTTCGGAAGAAAGATGGGATTCTTGTACGGATGGGGACTATTTACCGTTATACAGACCGGAACGATTGCCGCCGTTGCGATGGCGTTCGGAAAATTTACAGCCTATCTTTTTCCGGCACTTAATGATGCTGCTCCCATTTTCCAAAGCGGAGAATTTAAAATTACCTGGATACAGATTTTAGCCATTGCTATTATTTTACTGCTTACCTATATCAATACGAGAGGAGTACAAAGCGGAAAAATTTTACAGAATATATTTACAGGTTCAAAAATTATTGCTCTGCTGGGATTAATAGCAGCAGGATTTATTTTGGTGGAAAGTTCTCACCTTGCGGAAAATTTCACCTTGGGTTTGGATTCATTTAATAATCTTAAAAAAGATATCACCGGAAATTTTCTTAAAGAAGGCTGGGAGCCGATTGGAGGCATGACTTTAATGGGAGGAATTGCGGCGGCAATGGTAGGTTCTGTTTTCAGCTCCGTGGCCTGGGAAAGTGTGACTTTCGTTTCCGGAGAAATAGACAATCCCAAGAAAAATGTAGTAAAGGCTATGATCTACGGAACTTCTGCGGTAATGATTTTGTATATCGCAGTGAATTATATCTATCTTAATGCACTCGACAGAGATTCTATCGCCTTTGCTACGAATGACAGGGTAGCGGTAGCAGCATCACAGCAAATTTTCGGAAGCGCAGGAACCATCATTATTGCTTTACTGGTAATGGTTTCTACATTTGGATGTAATAATGGATTGATCCTGGCTGGTGCGCGGGTTTTTCAGACCATGGCAAAAGACGGAATGTTTTTTAAAGCAGCTGTAGATAACAACAAAAATGAAGTACCCGGAAATGCTTTATGGATGCAGGGAGTCTGGGCTTCTCTATTATGTTTGAGCGGGCAGTATGGAAACCTATTAGACATGATCTCTTTTGTAATTGTTCTATTTTATATGATTACCGTTTTTGGAGTGATCTATTTACGGGTAAAACAGCCTGATCTTGAAAGACCTTACAAAACTTGGCTTTATCCGGTAACTCCGATCATTTACTTAGTGATAGGTTCGGTATTCTGTGTTTTACTTTTAATTTACAAGCAGCAGTATACATGGCCGGGATTTGTTATGGTTTTACTTGGACTTCCGGTGTATTATTTTATCAACCGAAATAAAAAGGATATTAACCAATCATAAAATAGGTTGATTTTATTTTACGATATTTTCAATTTTTACATAAAAATTATGCAGGGCTTCCGGATTGTTTGGAAGCCTTGCCGTTTAAACAAGATTTTTAAATTCTTATACCATGTATATTCATGAAAATGATTAATTTGGTATTTCATTTCAAGTAAACTAACACCACGAAGTAAAAAATAAAGAAGTTGATTTATGGACACACCAAATTACAGAATGCCTTTTGTTCCATCAACCTTAATGACCGAAGGCGGGAGTATTGATACCTGCGATATGGGAGAAAGTATTGCCCACAACATTATGCTGCTGATAACCACCAAAAAAGGCGAAAACAGATATGACGAAAATTACGGAAACGATGTTTGGAATCTGGAATTCGATAATGGAATTACAAGTGCCGTCTGGGAAAGCGTTTTTATAAAAAGCCTTAGAAGACAGATCCAGGAGTATGAACCCCGGATTGTACAGGCACAGATTGATGCTTACATACAGTTTGTAGAGCACAGTTACGATACCAAAGAGCACACCGAGATCAAAAAGAAGGTAAAAATTGCGATTAATGCCAAAATGGAAGAAACAGGAGACCGTTTCAGCTTTTCTACCGAATTGTTCTTAAGCCCGATGTCTATCGATTAATGTTTTAATTGTAACCAAAATTTATGAATTTAGATCAGAATATATATTCCAAAGAATCTGTAAAAGCAAGAATGCTTCAGAATGCTACCAAAGTTTGGGGATTGAAAAGTCCACAGTCTTTGGATCCTTTCGTAAAATTACTGATTGATGCATTCAGTACTGAAGTTTTTAAAGCCAATAACGAAATTCAGACGGTCAATGCCCGGATTTTAGAAAAACTGGCAAAATTGCTTACGCCATCAATTTATACTTATCCCGTACCCGCTCATGCCGTAGCGTTTACGCAGCCTTACGAATCTTCCGAAGTACTTTTAGAGCATACCGAATTTTTTTTCCGGAAACAGATGACCTCTACGGTAAAATCAGAATCCGATAAACAGTTAAATATTCCTTTTACGCCAATCGGAAATATAAGAATCAATAAAGCCCAGACTTCAGTGATGTTTGTAGGAAATACATGCTACAGTATCGATGAAAGGCTGAATAAAATTCCTATTTCAAGATTTCAGGGACAGCCGGCTGATTACAGAAAAGTTACAATCGGAATTGACGTCAGTAAATATACCAATGAAAACTTCCCTAAATATGTAAGTATATTTTGTTCAAATCCTGCATTTGAGCATTTAGACTTTGTATATAAACTGCTGCCTTACATTACAGTGTCCAGTAACGAAAATCCGTTATTTGTAAGAGAAGGTTTGTCTTACATTAAAAATAACCAGGCGGAAGGCTATGAACAGATGTTCCGTGAGCAGTCTATACAAAATAAGGTAATTGAAGATATTAAAAGCATTTACCATCATAAATTTATCGAGATCACAGGAATTTCAAACACTTTGTTTTCTGAACCCGGAAAGCTTCCGAAAAACCTTGATTTTCTTGAACAGAAAGAAGAGATCACAAAATATCTTGACGGCAAAAAGTTCTTATGGCTTACTTTCGAATTTCCACCACAGTTTTCTGCCGAAATACTGGATAACTTTTCATTTGTTCTCAACGCATTTCCGATGTACAACAGAGGCTGGAAAAAAACAGAATACAGTTTAGATATCATGGGAAATAATATTCCTTTGGTGACGGACGAAGGAGAACATTTTTTATATGTGGATGAGGTTCAGGACGGCGAAGGAAGAAAGTACACGGAAATTCCTTTCACACCATCGGATGATCTGAAAAAAGGTTTGTATACCGTAAGAAAAGGAGGCATGGAACGTTTCACCAACAGAAATGCGGTGGATATGATCGCCAACGTTCTGGAGCTGACAAGAGATGAAATTGCTGCATTCTCTCTATTAAACAGGGATAATGTAAAAGGCATCCTCAGTGAAATGTCAGACAAAATGAAGTCGATGGTACAAAAAGTAAATAATGCTAAACGAACCATCAAGCAGGAACTGAATTACGTCATCATGGAACCTGTAGAAAAAACAGACCATACCTATGCTTCATTCTGGATCACCCATTGTACATTAGCCAATCATATGCGTCCCGGAACAGAACTTTCTAACCAGCTAAAGTCACAGACTGTTATTCTCCTTACCGAAACAATCGGTGGCGCCGAAGAGCAGAAAGGAACAGACAGCATCCAGGCTTACAAATATGCATTAACGACCAGAGACAAGATCATTTCCCTGGAAGATGTGAAAAACTATTGCAGAATGGTGCTGAAAGATGAACTGAAAGAAGTAAGGGTAAGAAGAGGAACCATGATCAGCAATAAACCTAAAGAAGGCTTTGTAAGAACCGTTGAGGTAGAAATCATCCCGCAGAATTATTCTTTTTACGGAAGAGTATACTGGGAAAATATGTCTAACATTCTTCGAAACCAGATTATTTTAAAAGCAATCGACGGAATAGAATACATAGTGAAAGTAAGCAATGAAGATGTTGATTTTTAAATAAAAAATAAAAATAGGGAAGAATATATAATTTTATACCTGATGTTTTAGCCTGGTTATTTCTGCCGTCATTCAGAATGTAACGAAGTGAAATGAAGAATCTAATCTATTAAAAAGATTCCTCCTTTCTTCGGAATGGCACTAGAGATAAAACGGTCTATAACCACCTAAAAATATTCCGAAAGACTTTGAGACAACTCAATGTTTTTCGGAATATTATAATAACGGAGAAACTCTCCTTATAAAAGCTGGTCCATAAGAATCACTTCTCTTTTTTCCAGTAATGGAATAATTTGTTCTGCTACAAAGCTTTTGTAATGCTCCGAATGACGGTGTGCCTCTACAGCATCAGCATCTGAATAGCCTTCAAATAATATCAGATTATTTTTGTCTGATTGGTTTTGATGTATTTTGTAAAATAAATTCCCTTCTTCCTGTAGGGTTTTAGCGGCAACATGCTGCAACAATTCCAATACAGTATCTACCTGACCATCCTTTACGTGCCATTGTGCGTATACATAAACGGGGTTTTGACTCATCTTTTTTATTTAAAATTAATAAATATCAGCTATGATTAAGCTTTTTTAGCTTCTAAAACAGCAATCATTTTCTCACCAACCTCTTTAGCAGAAGCCGGATTTTGACCGGTTACGATATTTCCGTCGGCAATACTGTGTGCAGACCATGGCTCAGCAGCATGAAAAACAGCTCCCTGGCTGGAAAGTGCCCCCTGCAGATCAAAAGGAACATCAGCTCTTGCATATTGATCCTCTTCTTCTGTAGTAAATGAAGTGATATTTTTACCTTCCACTAAATAAGTCCCATCACTCAATACTACATTAAGAAATGATACAGGACCATGACAGACAGCTCCTACAACACCATTGTTTTCGTACACCTGGGCAATAACTTTCTTTAGAAGCGGTGCTTCAGGCATATCCACCATCGGTGCTAAACCTCCGGGAATAAAAACGGCATCGTACTCATCTGCATTGATATCAGAAAGTAAAGATGCTTTTTGCATATCTTCCCATCCTGCACCCGTTAAAAATTGTAAATTATCCGGATCATCAGCTAAATTCAACGCATCCAGGTAAGGAACTTCACCGGTTAAGCTTGCAAAATCTATCTGATAGTCTGCTTTCTGAAATTCAGCATAGGGATGGGCTACCTCAGGAAGGAAAGTTCCCGTTCTTCTGTTGTTTGGTCCTATTGAATGGGCATTGGAAACAATAATTAATACTCGTGGTTTCATGACTTACATTTTTATAAATTAATATTCTTGTTACTCTTTGAGGATGTTCTCAATTAATAAAGCAAATGTATGGCGAGCCGCGTTGTCAGGAGAAGGATCGAAGTCACAAAAAAAGTGTGATCAAAATCACACCTGTTTATTTATTGTTTGAATACAGTCTGCTTAACGTTTCCCTGCTTACTCCTAAATATTCTGCGACATATTTTTTAGGAATCTGCAGAATAAGATCAGGATATAATTTTGAAAACTCTTCATACCGCTCTTGCGGAGTACTGGAAAGCAAAAAAATGATTCTTTGCTGTAAAGCAATAAAACCGTTGGTCAGTTTAACTCTGAAGAAGTGTTCCATAGTATGAAATTCCGCGGCTAACTTTTCTCTTCCCTCCAGAGAAAGACATAAAACTTCCCCTTCCTGAATGCATTCTACAAACATCGTTGCATTATTTTGTTTGAAAAATCCAATATAGTCCGTCATCCACCAGTCTTTTTTAGCAAATTGAACAATATGTTCCTTTCCGCTGGCATCCAGGTAAAATACTTTGTAAATACCTTCAAGCACTAAAAATTCAAATTTTACTTCGTCGCCTTCATGAACAAGAAATTGATTTTTACGAACCTTTTTTAGAATAAAGAAGCTTTTTATGTAATCAAATTCTTCATTGCTCAATGGTGTAATCTCTTCTATATGCTGTCGTAATCTGTCCATATTGTTTTGTTCCGCTTCAAATGATGAAGTTCATTAAGTTAAATAAAGCATAAAAGTAAGGAAAAAATTATGGCTCATTATCCGGTGGAAGAAGGGAGAGGTGTATATCACTGGCCTCATCTGTTTTTGTCTTACAATAAACCTATTTTAAGAATACCATTTACTATAAAAATTCCATAAAATTCCGTAATTTTGCACATTGTGATTTTCAGGTAAGATCACTCTTACATTATGAGCGAATCAAGAGAATATATAGAAGTTTACGGTGCTCGCGAGCATAATCTTAAGAACATTAATGTCAAAATTCCCCGCAATGAACTGGTGGTAATTACCGGTTTGTCCGGAAGCGGAAAATCTTCATTGGCTTTCGATACAATCTTTGCAGAAGGACAGCGCCGGTATATTGAAACATTCTCGGCCTATGCCCGCCAGTTTCTGGGAGGTCTGGAACGTCCTGATGTAGACAAAATCGAGGGACTTTCACCCGTTATTGCTATCGAGCAGAAAACAACCAATAAAAATCCACGTTCCACAGTAGGAACAGTAACAGAGCTGTATGATTACCTGCGTCTTTTATATGCAAGGGTTTCAGATGCCTATTCACTGTCTACAGGGAAAAAATTGGTAAGCTATACTGAAGATCAGATTCTGGATACCATTAAAGAAAACTATAAAGGCGAAAAAATAATGCTGATGGCACCCGTTGTGCGTTCCAGAAAAGGGCACTATCATGAACTTTTCGTCCAGATGGCAAAAAAAGGATATGGACAGGCGAGAATTGACGGCGACCTTCAGGATATAGAATATGATCTGAAACTGGACCGTTATAAAACCCACGATATTGATATTGTAATCGACCGCTGGATTATTGGAGAAAGTGCTTCCGAGAACAGAATGGAGAAATCGCTTCGTACCGCAATGGAAATGGGCGAGGGAATCATAGGAATTCAAAAGTTAGGCGGCACAGAGATCGAATATTTCTCCAAAAACCTGATGGATGCTGAAACCGGACATTCATTGGCATTACCGGAACCCAATACATTTTCATTCAACTCACCGAAAGGGAGCTGTCCGAACTGTAAAGGATTGGGAACGATTAAGAAAATAAATACAGATCATTTTGTAGAAAATTCAAAATTGTCAATCAATCAAGGTGGTTTGCTGCCGCTGGAAGACATTAAATCCAACAAATGGATTCTTGGACAGATTAAAAGTATCCTTGAAATTTTTGGTTTGGGATTGACTACACCTTTTAAAGATATTCCCGAAGAAGCCCTGGATTATATCTATCATGGCTGTCACAAAGAATTTAATAAAGATCTTAAATACGCAGGTATTGCGAAAAAAATAAAAATAAGCTTTGATGGATTGATTCCTTTTATGGAAGAAATGATTGAAGAAAGAGAATCTTATGAGGCAATTTTGCTGGAAAGACATTTTACGACAGAAGAAACATGTCCCGAGTGTGGCGGAGCCCGTCTCCAGTCTGCAAGTTTAAGTTTTAAAATTGACGGAAAGAATATTGCTGAGGTGAATGGCTTAAGTCTGGCCGATCTTAAAGACTGGCTGCATGACATAAAAGATAAATTCTCAGAAAAACATAAAATCATTGCCCACGAAATCTTAAAGGAAATAGAAACCCGCCTTCAGTTCCTGCTGGATGTAGGATTGGATTATTTAAGTTTAAGCAGAAGTTCAAAAACACTTTCAGGAGGCGAATCACAGAGAATTCGTCTGGCAACACAGATTGGGTCACAGCTGGTAAATGTATTGTATATTTTGGATGAACCAAGTATTGGACTTCACCAAAGAGATAATGAAAGACTTATTGCTTCGCTGAAAAACCTTAGAGATATCGGAAACTCTGTTTTAGTGGTAGAGCATGATAAAGATATGATTTTGGAAGCCGATGAGGTTCTGGATATTGGTCCAAGAGCCGGAAAATTCGGTGGTGAGATCCTATGGCAGGGAAAACCTGCAGATCTTCTGAATGCTGATACCATAACAGCACAATACATCAATGGGAAAAGAAAAATAGCCATTCCTGAAGAAAGAAGAGCAGGAAGCGGAAAAAATATAGTATTAAAAGGAGCAACAGGAAATAACCTTAAAAATGTAACGCTTGATATTCCACTGGGAAAATTAGTAGTGGTAACCGGCATTTCAGGAAGCGGAAAATCTTCATTGGTCAATGGAACTTTATATCCAATCTTAAATAAGCATTTTTACAGAGCGGTTCAGGAACCTCTTCCGTACAAAAAGATTGAAGGTCTTGAAAACATTGATAAAATTGTAGATGTAGATCAGACTCCGATTGGAAGAACACCACGTTCAAATCCTGCAACCTACACCGGAATGTTTACCGATATCAGAAACCTCTTTGCAGAATTGCCGGAAAGTAAGATCCGTGGATATAAACCGGGAAGATTTTCTTTCAACGTTAAAGGCGGAAGATGCGAAACCTGTCAGGGTGGAGGATTGAAAGTGATTGAAATGAATTTCCTTCCGGATGTATACGTTCACTGTGAAACCTGCAACGGAAAACGTTTTAACAGAGAAACCCTGGAAGTGCGGTACAAAGGAAAATCTATTTCTGATGTACTGGATATGACGATTGATGAAGCCGTGGATTTCTTCCAGCCGATTCCAAAGATCTTTAGCAAAGTAAAAACACTGCAGGATGTTGGGTTAGGCTATATTACATTAGGACAGCAGTCGACAACATTATCCGGAGGAGAAGCACAGCGTATCAAGCTGGCTACAGAACTGGCAAAAAGACAGACTGGAAATACCTTATATATTTTGGACGAGCCTACCACAGGGCTTCATTTCGAAGACGTGAAAATTTTGATGGAAGCTATTAATAAACTGGTAGAATTAGGAAACTCATTCATCATCATTGAACATAATATGGATGTGATAAAACTGGCAGACCACATTATTGACGTTGGCCCTGAAGGCGGAAAGCACGGCGGTCAGATCGTTGCCCAGGGAACACCGGAAGAGGTTGTAAAATCTAAGAAGAGTTTAACCGGAAAGTTCCTGAAGAGAGAACTGGAGTAATATAAAATTAATTGATAATAGAAAAGAATTTGTGAAAACAGATTCTTTTTCTGTTTAAAACAGGTGATTATCTTCAAGTGAAAATTCTGAAAATTTCAATCAGAAATCTATAATAAAAAGTATATATTTTCGTTTTAACTTTAACCTACAAAATTAAAACGATATGAAAAATTTAACAAAACTAAGCAAAACTGAATTAAAATCAGTGTATGGCGGACAACCTAAAAAGTATTGTGTATACTGCGAAAGAATCAACCAGTTAGTATGCAGCGAAGTTCCCATCGCTCAATGTCCTTAAAAAGTAAAGCCGCTTATTACAAGCGGCTTTTTTAATTCTATATCTGTGATAAAATAAGTTAATTCAGTGTAGTAACATCTTTATAGATGAGCTTGTAACTTCTCAGATAAAGATTCAGGATTCATGTTGCTATAAATAGTAAGTTTAAAATAAATATCCCTGCACTTCATAAAATTTTCTACATTTGAATAGATAAATAAACTCCTGTGAATTCTATTCTTGATGTGGCAGTCCGCTCCCTATGCGTTTACCTTTTTATGGTGGTTGCCATCCGGCTGTTTGGTAAAAACCAGCTTTCCCAGCTCAATGCCGGGGATGTGGTATTATTACTTCTGATTTCTAATGCTGTTCAAAATGCTATGGTTGGCCCTGATACCTCTCTCCAGGGCGGAATTATTGCAGCTTTAGTTCTTTTCGCCGCAAATTTTATATTAAAAAGATTAATGTTTTCCAACCGTTCCTTTGAATCATTCATGGAGGCAGATCCTGTGATTTTGGTAAGAGACGGTGTTATCGATCAGAGGGCATTAAACGAAGTGAAGATTACCCGGGATGAATTGGAAGAAGCCATTCGGGAACATGGAATAGAAAAAATAGAAAGTGTAAAATTATCAATATTGGAGGTGGATGGAAATATCAGTGTAGTTTCCGAAGATGAAAAAAGCAAACAAACCCACTACTCAAGAATAAAAAGAAAAAACAAAAGAAAATACCATTAAATAGAATGAACTACGAACTGAGACAAATGATTCCCAGCGATATCGCGAAAGTATTGGAAATATTCCAGCAGGGCATAGACGGAGGAATGGCCACCTTCGATACTGCGGTTCCCAACGGAGAAGCCTGGAATATGGAATATTTTAATGACTGCAGATGGGTCTTGGAAAATGAAAATAATGAAGTTGTGGGGTGGTGTGCACTAAGACCTATTAGTAAAAGAGAATGTTTCAAAGGAGTGGCGGAAGCGGTCATCTATTTTGATAACGAATACCAAGGCAGGGGTTTGGGTTCTTTATTGCTTAAAAAGATGATTTTGGATAGCGAAGACCACGGATTCTGGACGCTACAGGCAAATGTTTTCCCTGAAAATGAAGCATCAATTAAATTCCATCAGAAAAATGGATTTAGAAATGTAGGAATCCGCAAAAAAATTGCAAAATTAAACGGAGTATGGAAAGATGTTATTATGTATGAGAAAAGAAGTGAAATAGTTTCTTAGATCAGAATAAATCATAAAAAAATATAAATTTTCAATAGAATCTGAAAATAATTAGATTATTGGCATTAGTCTTGTAAGTTTTAATATTGTAATTTGAAAATAGTTGATTTATGAAAATGCTAACTAAAATAGTAGGAGTTGTCTTGCTTATTTTTTCTTTTGCTTACTCTCAAGCATCACCTTTCCAAAGACGTCATCATCACGGCCCCCCGAAACATTACCACCACGGGCCAAGACCACATTACAGACCTGTGGCTTACAGATATTATAAACCTGCCAGGCATTATTACAAACCAAAACATTATTACAAGCCTAGACCTCATAGATATTCCCATCATAGAAGGCCCTATGTTTCAAGCAGACCTGTAGTTATCGTAAGATTATAAATAAAAAGCACTGATCATTTCAGTGCTTTTGTTGTATTGTGAAATTGGCTTTTGCCAAAACTCGATCTGAATTTGAAATTATAATCGTGTTTTTTTCGGATTAAGGAAAGTATTGAATATCATAATTTCCTGTCCGAATTTCTTTTCAATAATTTCGGAAATATTTTCAAGTTCACTCTCAATAAAATCCGTTCGCAGATTATCATTATCGAAGATCAGCAGAAGGTTATAATTTTTTCCGTCTTCAATATAGTCGCTGTGAACTTCCGATAGGATATATTTGCTGACGTCCATTAGGTTTTCCGTCATTAAAACCAGTGTTTCATCAATATAATTTTCCCATTTTTCAATATTGTTTTTCGTGCAGTGGAAAGTTATACTTAATACGCTCATATTTTATGAATTTTTAAGATTTTTAGGATAAATTCTAGGGCAAAAATCGACAAAATTTTCGTAAATTAGCCCGTTAATAAAAATACAAAATAAATAATTTTCAGACCCACAGCTAAAAGTCTGACTATCATTATAATAAAATTTGTTTATGCAAAAAGAAGGAGAAAGACTGATTCCTATCAACATTGTTGATGAAATGAAGTCATCTTATATCGATTATTCGATGTCGGTTATCGTATCAAGAGCGTTACCTGATGTAAGAGATGGCTTGAAACCCGTTCATAGAAGAGTACTTTACGGTATGTATGGATTAGGGGTTTTTTCTAATAGGAAATATTTAAAATCTGCGAGAATTGTTGGGGATGTTTTGGGTAAATACCACCCGCATGGAGATTCCTCTGTGTATGATGCAATGGTAAGAATGGCGCAGCCTTGGAGTTTACGATATCCTCAGGTTGACGGGCAGGGTAACTTTGGTTCAATGGACGGCGACCCGCCTGCAGCAATGCGTTATACCGAAGCAAGATTGAAAAAAATATCTGATGATATACTTTCAGACCTAGATAAAGAAACGGTTGACTTTCAGAATAACTTTGATGATAGTTTAACGGAACCTACTGTAATGCCTACAAAAATCCCTAATCTTCTGGTTAACGGAACATCAGGTATCGCAGTAGGGATGGCGACCAATATGGCGCCTCACAATCTATCTGAATCCATAGATGCAATTACTGCTTATATTGATAATAAAGATATTACCATTGATGAGCTGATGCAGCACATCACAGCTCCGGATTTCCCTACAGGAGGGATTATCTATGGGTATGACGGCGTAAGAGATGCTTTCCATACCGGTAGAGGAAGAGTTGTTTTAAGAGCTAAAGTAAACTTTGAAGAAATAGGAAACAGAAGCGCTATTATCGTTACTGAAATACCTTATCAGGTTAACAAGGCCGAAATGATCGCCAAAACAGCAGAGCTGATTAAAGACGAAAAACTTACCGGAATCTATGAAATAAGAGATGAGTCAGACAGAAAAGGTCTTCGTATTGTGTATGAATTAAAACATGATGCCATTCCGAATGTTGTTCTTAACTTATTATATAAATATACCTCTCTTCAGACTTCGTTCAGTGTGAACAATATTGCTTTGGTACACGGAAGACCGGAGCAGTTGAACCTGAAAGATATTATCCACCATTTCGTAGAGCACAGACATATTGTTATCGTAAGAAGAACTCAGTTTGAGCTTAAAAAAGCGAAAGAAAGAGCTCATATCTTAGAAGGTTTCATGAAAGTGATCGGTTCTCAGGATTCATTAGACAGAGCAATTTCTATTATCCGTCACAGTGCCAACCCACAAGCTGCTAAAGAAGGATTGATCGAAGCATTTGAGCTTTCTGAAATCCAGGCACAGGCAATTCTGGACCTTCGTTTGGCTCGTTTAACAGGTATGGAGCTTGATAAGATCCGTAACGAATACGACGAGATCATGAAGGAGATTCTTAATTTGGAAGATATCCTTGCCAAAGAAGAAAGAAGATTCCAGATTATTAAAGATGAATTAGCTGAAATTAAAGAGAAATACGGTGACGAAAGAAGAACCGAAATCGACTTCTCAGGAGGAGAAATGTCTATCGAAGATATTATTCCGAATGATTCAGTAGTGCTTACCATTTCTCATGCGGGATATGTGAAGAGAACTTCTCTTTCAGAATATAAAATTCAGAGTAGAGGTGGTGTAGGAAACAGAGCTGCAACAACCAGAGATGAAGATTTCCTGGAATATATTGTTTCTGCAACCAACCACCAGTATATGCTGTTCTTCACAGAAAAAGGAAAATGTTACTGGCTGAGAGTATTTGAAATTCCTGAAGGTTCCAAAACAGCCAAAGGAAGAGCGGTACAAAACCTTATCAACATTGAACCGGATGATAAGATTAAAGCATACATCAGAACCAACGACTTAAAAGATTCTGAATACATCAATCAGATGAGTGTGGTGATGATTACCAAAAACGGGACCATCAAAAAAACATCTCTTGAAGCCTATTCAAGACCGAGAGTTAATGGTATCAACGCAATTGAAATCCGTGATAATGACCAGTTATTAGGAGCTTGGTTAACCAACGGAACTTCTCAGATCATGATTGCTACTAAAAATGGTAAATGTATCCGTTTCCCTGAAGAAAAAGTAAGAGAAGTGGGAAGAGGATCTATTGGTGTTCGTGGAATTACCATGGAAGACAATGATGAGGTTATTGGTATGATTGTTGTGAATGATGTGGAGAATGAAACTGTTCTTGTAGTTTCTGAAAAAGGATACGGGAAGAGAACAGCAGTAGAAGATTACAGAATTACCAACAGAGGAGGGAAAGGAGTGATCACTTTAAATATCACCGAAAAAACAGGAAATCTGATCGCGATCCAGAATGTAACGGATGAAGACGGATTAATGATCATCAACAAATCTGGAGTGGCTATCCGTATGAATATGGATGAAATGAGAGTGATGGGTAGAAATACTCAGGGTGTGAAAATGATCAACCTTAAGAAGAATGACGAAATTGCAGCCATTGCAAAAGTAGAAATGGATAAAGATGTTGAGGATGATACTGAACTAGGTGAAGAAGGAGTAGAAACTGTACTTGATAATCAGGAAAACACTACGGCTCCTCAAACTGAAACAGACAACAATGTTGAAGATACATCTGAGGAAACCGTAAATTCTGATTCTGAAGAATAAATTGTACAATTAATATAAAATAGTTATTATGAAGAAACTGATTTTAGGGATGGCTATTGTAGCATCAGCTTTTGTTTTCGGACAGAAAGGAGATGTGAATGCCCAGCTTCAAAGTGCTAATAAAGCGGCGATGGACGCATATAACTCAAAAAATTATGCAGCTGCAGCACCTAAATTTTTGGAGGTTTACAACTTGTTGAAAACAAGCGGTCAGGACGATAAAACCTATATGTATTATGCAGGTCTTAGTTATGCCCTTGCTAATAACAGCGACGAATCAATTAAAATCTATACAGATTTGATTAATTCAGGATATACAGGAGTGCAGACTACTTACACCGCAAAAGATAAAAAATCTGGTGAAGTAAAACCTTTTGATAAGGCAACTTGGGAACTCATGAAAAAAAGTCCTGATTATACAGAATTTAAAACAGAGCAAACTCCAAGCGTAGAGTCCGACTTGTATGAAACATTGTCTACTTTACTTCTGAATGCTAAAAAAGGAAATGAAGCGGTTGCCATCGTTGAAAAAGGATTGGCGAAGTTTCCTAATAATGCAAAATTAAAAGAAGCTCAAAGTACTGCGTACTTCCAATCCGGAAATACAGAGAAATTTGTAGCCACTTTAAAAGAGCAGTTAGCGAAAAATCCTACAGATGCTACCAACTGGTATAATTTGGGAGTAATGCAGTCTAAAGATCCTGCTACTGTTAACGATGCTATAGAATCATTCAAAAAAGCAGTAGAGATTAAACCTGATTTTGCAAACGCACATCAGAATTTAGTATTTACGATCATTGGTGATGACTCAAAAACTGTTGAGCAGATCAATGCTTTGAGAAAAGATAAGCCGGATGAAGCAACTAAGTTAATCGACGGAAGAAAAGAGAGATTTGCAAAAGCTCTTCCATACGCTGAAAGCTGGTATAAAGCAGTACCTACAAGTGTTGATGCAGTTTCTGCATTAAAAGACATTTATGTAGTAACTAAAAACCAGGCAAAAGCTTTGGAAATGAAAGCTAAATTAGCTGAGCTTGAAGGAAAAGCTGCTAAATAACAGCAATAACTAAACAATAAGAAAAACCGGAGCATCAGTGTTCCGGTTTTTTGTTTTTACCCTCAAACGATCTCTATATTTGTAGAGATTATCATTAAATTTCGCCTTAAAAATTCTTTGCAATTCCGTATCTTTGAGAAAAATTTTTACAAGATGATTGAGTGGAAAACCGTCAAAGAATACGAAGATATTACCTATAAAAAATGCAACGGTGTAGCAAGAATTGCTTTCAACAGACCGGAAATCCGTAATGCATTCAGACCCAAGACAACTTCAGAATTATATGACGCTTTTTATGACGCTTCTGAAGATTCTTCAATAGGCGTTGTTTTGCTTTCAGGAGAAGGACCAAGTCCCAAAGACGGAGGCTGGGCTTTCTGCAGTGGAGGAGATCAAAAAGCAAGAGGTAAACAGGGATATGTAGGAGAAGACGGCAGACATCGTCTGAATATTCTGGAAGTACAGCGCTTGATCCGTTTTATGCCAAAGGTGGTAATTGCAGTAGTACCAGGATGGGCTGTTGGCGGTGGACATTCACTTCATGTAGTGTGTGATCTTACATTGGCAAGTAAGGAGCATGCAATTTTCAAACAGACCGATGCAGATGTTACCAGCTTTGATGGTGGATATGGTTCCGCTTACCTGGCAAAAATGGTAGGTCAGAAAAAAGCCCGTGAAATCTTCTTTTTAGGAAGAAACTATTCCGCTCAGGAAGCATTGGATATGGGAATGGTGAATGCCGTGATTCCTCATGCGGAATTAGAAGATACAGCCTACGAATGGGCTCAGGAAATATTAGCTAAATCCCCAACCTCTATCAGAATGCTGAAGTTTGCCATGAACCTTACCGATGACGGAATGGTGGGCCAACAGGTATTTGCTGGAGAAGCAACCCGATTAGCCTATATGACCGAAGAAGCTCAGGAAGGAAGAAACGCATTCTTAGAAAAAAGAAAACCAGACTTCGGAGATAATAAATGGATATCTTAAAAATGTACTGAAGTATTCACGTAAAATGTATTAATGAATTGTCATTTTACGTGAATACATTGTACATGAATACAATAAACTATGACTGACTGGATAAAAGCCGCAAGGCTAAGAACACTTCCGCTTTCTTTAAGTGGGATTATTATGGGCGCTTTCATTGCAAAATGGAGACTTTGGGGTGATGGCGGAACCTGGGATTGGAGGATATTTGCATTGGCACTTTTGGTTACATTGCTCTATCAGATCTTATCCAACTATGCCAATGATTATGGAGACGGAATAAAAGGGACTGACGCAAAGAGAAGTACATCAGCAGAAGCAAGAGCGGTAGCATCCGGGAAAATTACAGCAAAACAGATGAAAAATGCGGTAATCCTGTTTTCAGTATTGTCTTTTGCCGCAACAGTAGCTTTGTTGTATGTAGCTTTCATACCACAATACATGACCGAATTTTATATTTTCATAGGATTGGGTGTGGCCAGTATCTTAGCAGCCATTGGGTATACAGTAGGTAAAAAACCTTATGGATACATGGGATTGGGAGACCTTTTCGTATTTATCTTCTTTGGATTGGTTTCCGTATGTGGAAGCTACTTTTTATTTACAAAAACCTTCAGCTGGGATATCCTGCTGCCGGGAACCGCAGTTGGGATGATGAGTATGGCAGTCCTTAACCTTAATAATATGAGAGATATTGAAAGTGATAAGCTTTCAGGGAAAAACAGTCTCGCTTTGAGGATTGGTTTTAAAAATGCAATGATCTATGAAATGATCCTGCTGCAATTTCCATTGATATTGATTCTTATATTTTTAGCAGTTAATGGTTTTATACAATCACAAAACTATTATGTGTTTATTGTCATGATTCTTATTATTCCTTTTGCTAAATTAAGAAGAAGAATTATGGCTGTAAAAGAACCTAAAGAGCTCGACCAGTTTTTAAAACAGGTAGGTATTCTTACCTTTACCATGGCTGTTCTTACCGCAATAGGCCTTAATTTTTTTAGATAAAAATATACCATTATGAATTCTACTGCATACGTTGAAGCTCAAATGCTGATCAGAAAACCCATTGAAGATGTTTTTGAAGCATTTGTTAATCCTGAAATTACCACTAAGTTCTGGTTTACAAAATCTACCGGAATATTGGAAGCCGGAAAAACAATAACTTGGGAATGGGAAATGTATGGGGTGAAATCTGATGTAAAAGTGAATGAGATCATTCCTAACCAACTCATCAAAACAGAGTGGGGGAATCCCTCAACACAGGTAGATTATGAATTCAGAAAAATGGAAAAGGGAACGCTTGTAGTCATTAAAAGCTATGGTTTTACCCAAATCGGAGAAGATCTGTTAAAGACCATTAATGATAATACAGGAGGTTTTACAACCGTTTTGGATGGCTGTAAAGCTTACTTAGAGCATGGAATACAACTAAATTTGATTGAAGATAAATTTCCACAGAAATAGATTTTCCCAGAAATACTACATTTGAATAATGACCGTTTGCGGTTAATTAAAACACAAATAACACGAATCTTTTCACGAATACTATTGAGTTTTTTGTGAAACTATTTGCGCTATTTGTGTTTAACAATTTTAAAAATAAATTAAAAATGAAAATACAATTCTTAGGACAGAACTGTTTTCTGTTCACGTATAAAGACAAGACGATTTTATGCGATCCATTTTACAATTACAAAAAGGCAGAGTCCGGATTTGATATTACGGCTCAGAAAATAGATTATATTTTGTTGACTCATGCACATGGAGATCACATCGCCGATGTTGAAGAAGTACTACACCATTACCCGGAAGCAGTAGTTATCGGAGTTCCTGAAGTGTGTGCCTATTTTAAAACAGCAAAAAACAAAGATGATGTAAACTTAGGAGGGTCGGCAAAAATCGACGATCTTAAAATTTCCATGGTACCGGCTCATCACACAAGTTCTTTCCCCGATGGAAGCTACGGAGGCGTTCCTGTAGGATATATTTTCAGACTTCCTGAAGGTAAGAACATCTATTTGGCTGGTGATACAGGAGTAATGGCAGATATGGAGCTGTTTCCAAGGCTATACGGAAACTTAGACCTGTCGATTCTTCCCATTGGAAGCCATTATACCATGTGTCCGAGAAAAGCTGCATTTGCCGCTTCAGAATTACTGAAAACTCCGAAGGTAATCGGATGTCATTTTGATACTTTCCCTGCCATTGAGATCAATCATGAAAGTGCATTAAAGCATTTTGCTGATAAAAATGTAGAACTTGTTTTACCAAAACTAGGCGAGGAGTTCGAATTTTAATTTGAGATTGCGGTAATTTAAAAATGAGAATAAAGATGTGTAAGATATTAAAACAAAAAAAAGATAATAATCAAATTACCTCTCTTCACTTTAAGACACAAAAAATGGCAAGCTATCTACATCACACCGCTACGACCAATTACCTTTGCTGTGTTCCCACCCTGGAGGATTCTCAGGAGCTGGTTGTGTAGGACTTGCCGTTGCAAAGGTAGGAATAAATTATAAACTTCAAAATAAAATTACAGAAAATTCACTTGAAAAATCCTTTATCAGCGCTAAAATGCTGAATGGTAAGTAAATAATTTTTCAACTATTTTCTAAAAAATAAAATATGACGAAAAGTCCATCAACATTAGGAATTATACTTTTTATAGCCACGATGACTATTTTTTTTATCGTATACGGCTTCTTCTCCGGAATTAATTATTTCGATATCTCTCTAAAAGCCAATGCATTCGTGCTTCCGCTTATTTATGCCGGAGCCGCTTTCTGGTCGGTGAATACCTATTGGAGAGCTCATAAAACAGTAAGTTTTAAACAAGCGTTTAAAAGAGCATTCGTACCTATGTTTACGGGGGGAATCCTTTCTATTATCAGTATTTTTGCTTTTTTAAATTTCGTAGATACTGATGCAAAAAAACTGTTGAACTATCAATATGTTCAAAGACAGAAATCAGAATTGGATACAGAATATACTTCTGCGAGGAAGATATTGAAGCATCAGAAAGACATCGATGAATTGGATCAGAAATATAACGAAAGAATTCAAAGCTTTACTCCAGAAGCGGTTAAAGGTAAAGATATGCTTACACTGAGTCATTTTTCCGGATATTTTGCAGCAATTCTTATATTTTACGTAGTTTTGTCAGTGTTTTTCGGAGCATTCTTCAGAACGAGAACAGTGCACCAGGAAATAACAACTCAAGAATAATTTTATTAAAATTAAATGAATCTATCTATAATTATTCCGTTACTTAACGAAGAAGCTTCTCTGGAAGAACTTTTTTCAAGGATCGACTATGTCTGTAAAACAGATAACTTATCGTATGAAATTTGGTTCATAGATGATGGAAGTACGGATTTATCGTGGAACATTATTGAAAATCTGAAAGTACAGCACCCTCAGATCCATGGGATTAAATTTTCCAGAAATTATGGAAAATCTCAGGCACTTCATGCAGCCTTTGAAAGAGCGAATGGAGATGTGGTAATTACTATGGATGCTGATTTACAGGATTTTCCGGAAGAAATTCCTGAACTCTATAAAATGGTTGTCGAAGATAATTATGATATTGTCTCAGGCTGGAAAAAGAAACGTTTTGATAACGTGATGACCAAAAATGTTCCTTCAAAACTATTCAACGCTGCAGCAAGAAAAGTATCCGGAGTGGAACTTCATGATTTCAACTGCGGGTTGAAAGCCTATAAAAAGCAGGTGGTAAAATCAATCGATGTATACGGAGATATGCACCGCTATATTCCTGTACTGGCTGCTAACGCCGGATTCAGAAGAATTACTGAAAAAGAAGTGAAACATCAGGCAAGACCTTACGGAACTTCTAAATTTGGAACGGAACGATTTATCCGTGGCTTTTTAGATTTGGTAACCCTTTGGTTTGTCAGCCGTTTCGGTGGAAGGCCTATGCACTTCTTTGGAGCAGTTGGAACCGTGATGTTTATCTTAGGTTTTCTTTCTGCCCTTTGGCTGGGAGTTTCCAAACTGATTGATGTGGCCAGAGGAATTTACGGACATCTTCTTACCAATAATGCCTGGTTTTTTATTGCTTTAACCATGATGATCATGGGGACTTTACTTTTTATCGCCGGATTCTTAGGGGAAATGATAATCCGAACCAATCGCGAGCATAAAAATTATAATATTGATGAAGTGATATAATCATGAAAGATCAAATGCCGAAGATATATTCCAGAAAAGCTATTTTAGGTTTCTCTATTTTTATGTCAACTCTTTTTGGAGGTATTTTATTATATCAAAATTTAATTAGTGTCAGAAAGAAGAAAGAGGCTTATATTGTTTTGGGAATTTCAATACTGCTAACTATTGTCAGTATAATTATTGTAAATATACCCGAAAATCCTAAAGGCTATCTTGCCTACGTATGTGGTTTTGCAGGGGGAAGTTTACTTTCAAATTATTTTGTCCCGAAATATTTTCCGGATGAAGAACAATATCCTAAAAAAGAAATTTGGACTCCCCTGATTATCGCTGTGATAATCACGGCAGCTTTTATTGCATTGATGGTGTATGCGGCATCCGTTGAGAATGGTTAAAATATGTATTGAGCTTAAAGATGACTAAAAAAAGTTGTTTAAACTGTGGCCATAAGGTTTCCGGTGAGTTTTGTTCTCATTGCGGACAAAAATCTGATACTACAAGAATAACTTTGCATTCTCTCATTAAAAGTGATATTTTAGGATCGATCTGGCATGTAGAATCAAAATTTTTCCGGACATTAAAACATGTGCTGTTGAATCCCGGAAAAATGGCAATGGACTATATTTCAGGTAAGAGAATTACCTATTACAATTTATTTTCTTTATTACTGATTTTATTCGGGTTTAATGCTTTAGCACTTCATTTTTATCTGGATTTGGAGCCCAAAGAAATTCCCGCAGAGAGTTCAAAAATAATAGATTTTTTCTCACAATACTCTAAAACAATTTTATTTGTACTGATTCCTATTTTAGCATTAAATGCATGGATTCTTTTTAAACGTATAAAACTAAATCTTGCAGAACATATAATTATTGCATCGGTAAGTTTATCAGGGATTTTAACACTATTATTACTGGATGATGGAATTAGTATTATAAGTTTATATAAACCAATATCAAAAATCATCAATGTATTAGATAAAATACTTGTGTTTGCCATTCTTTTATTTCCTGCTTTTACGTATTATAATGCTTTTAAGGCCTCATACTCAAAATCAGGATTATTATGGAGACTATTAGTATTCTATACCTTATTAGGAATTGAGATTGTAGCAATAATTATACTTTTATATAAAATATTTTAATGAAAAGAATGAAAAATATAGTGTATGCGGTGGCAGTTCTTTCTTTAGTTTCCTGTGGGAAAGTTTCCCCAAAAGGAAATATTGAGAAAAAAGATGTAGATGTTGCAGAATTTGTGAATCTTGACCTGGAAGGAAAGTTCAGGGTATTTTATGCCAGAGGACCAAAGAATTTCGTTGAAATTGAAACGTATCCGAATGTTGCTGCCAATCTTGATGTGGATGTAAAAGATAAGACTCTTTCTATCAAAGAAAACAGAGGAACTAAAGGAGTTGATTTTTATAATGTAACCATCTATTCAAAATATAATCTTGAAAAAGTTTCTGTTGCAGATTCAGTAGAAATGAATATTTCAAGTCAAATTAAAACCGATAATTTTAGGCTGAATTTAAAAAATAACGCTACTTTTATGGGATCGGTTAATACGAGAAGAGCAGAAGTGGAAATGCGGAACAGAAGCCGTGCCAATTTTCTTGGAGAAACTAAAAATGCAATGATAAAGATCTCAGATACAGCGAGTTTAATTGCGCCATACTGGAAGATTACCAACCTTAATATCGACTCTAAAAATGGGAATTATGCAGAAGTGAATGTAAAAGATTCTTTAAAAGGACATGTTCAGAATACAGCGAAACTGATCTATTATAATGATCCTATCAGAGCTTTTAAAATTGATAAAACAACCAGAGTAGAGAATAAAAAACTGGAGTAGTAAGAAAAATTAATTATAGCTTTATGTATAAAGTGTGAAAAATAACTTTTCAAACATGCAGCTTCTAACTAAAAAAACGAAAAATACATATGACAACATTAGAAAAAGCGAAACTTTGGTTAAGTGACACCTTCGATCAGGAAACAAGAGATGCTGTACAATTATTAATAGACGGCAACTCACCGGATCTGGAAGATTCTTTTTACAGAGAATTGGAATTCGGAACCGGAGGAATGCGAGGAATTATGGGAGTAGGAACCAATCGTTTAAATAAGTACACGTTAGGTCAAGCTACACAGGGACTTGCGAATTATATGTTGACGCAGTTTCCCAACGAAGAAATAAAGGTAGCCATAGCATATGACGTACGTCACAACTCCAAAGAATTTGGAAAATTAGTGGCGGATGTCTTAACGGCAAATGGAATAAAAGTTCTTCTTTTCAAAGAACACAGACCGACACCTGAATTATCTTTCACAGTTCGTGATAAAAAATGTAATGGCGGAATTGTATTAACGGCTTCTCACAATCCGCCGGAATACAATGGCTATAAAGTATATTGGAATGACGGAGCGCAGATTGTTCCCCCTCATGATGAAGCTATTATTAATGAAGTATATTCTGTAAAGTTTGAGGAAATTAAATTCAACGGAAATGATGATTTAATCGAATGGATCGGAGAAGAGCAGGATGATGTGTATATCGATGCCTGTATTGAAAATTCTACCTATCAGAATGTAGGAAAAGAAAACCTAAATATTGTTTTTACCTCAATCCACGGAACCACTTATACCACAGTTCCAAAAGCATTGGAGAAAGCGGGATTCAAGAAAATTGATCTTGTAAAAGAACAGATGATTCCTAGCGGTAATTTTACAACGGTAGAATCACCAAACCCTGAAGAACCTGCTGCATTAGAAATGGCAATGGACCTGGCAAGAATTACCAATGCTGATATCGTAATCGGAACAGATCCGGATGGCGACAGATTGGGAATTGCTGTAAGAAATCTTGATGGTGAAATGCAGTTATTGAATGGAAACCAAACCAATACCATTCTTACCTACTACATTCTAAACGAATGGAGAAAATCAGGTAAAATTACAGGTAAAGAATTTATAGGTTCTACCATTGTAACTTCAGATATATTCTTCGATATCGCTCAGAAATTTGGAGTAAACTGTAAAGCGGGACTTACCGGATTCAAATGGATTGGAAAAATGATCCGTGAAGCAGAAGGAACAGAGAAATTTATCTGTGGTGGTGAAGAAAGTTTTGGATTCATGACCGGAGATTTTGTCCGCGATAAAGATTCTTGCGGAAGTATTGTGCTTGCCTGCGAAATTGCAGCTTGGTGCAAAGCAAACGGAAGAACCATGTACCAATATATGATCGAGATCTACCAGGAAGTAGGAATGTATTATGAAGGGCTGGTAAATCTTGTAAGAAAGGGGAGAGACGGTGCTGAAGAGATTCAGAATATGATGAAAAACTTCCGTGAAAATCCACCTAAAGAACTAGCAGGTTCTTTGGTAGAGGAAGTAAAAGATTTCAAAGAGCAGACGAACTTTGTGGTTTCTGAAAACGCGAAAAAGGTAATGGACGGAATTCCAAAATCTAATGTACTGATTTATTATACTCAGGACGGAACTAAAGTTTGTGTAAGACCTTCAGGAACAGAGCCTAAAATTAAATTTTATATTTCTGTAAAAGACAGCATCACTTCAGAAGCAGATTTCAAAAATAAATTGAAAACATTAGAAGCCAAGATTGAAGACGTACGAAGAGATCTGAAGCTGGATTAATATATCAGGTCTGTAGAAAATAATGAGAAATAGCTTAGCTATCTGCATGCTTTCCGTACTTGTTTTTTCATGCAAAAAAGAAGCACCTAAAACAGCCGGAGGAAAAACAGCCAATGATTCGATCGCAAAGACAGAAATGAAAGAAGATCTGTTTAAACCGATTGATACAGCATGTTCACCTACGAATAAGACGGAGGATTATATAACTGCTATTCAATGGTATCGTACAAAGGTTGACAGGGAAATAGCAGGAAACAGTCCGGCACAGAACAATAAAGTATATGAAGACTATCTCAAAGTAAGAGAAAAATATACAGAATGTCTTAATGATCTGCATACTGATCTATTAGACAAATATGTTGATTATCATACGGGACCGGATACTTATGATCTGCCGGACAATGTGAAAAAAATGGCTGCAGAACTGAATAAAGTTGGTCTTGAATTTCGTGTAATGGGTGAAGGTCTTACTGAGATTCATTCGTTGCCGGGATATTATGAATCTGTTTTTAAGAATATGGTAACTCCTGATTATAGTGCTTATATTTCACAGACGGCAAAAGATAATAAGGAAAATTATGCTATCAATGGAGGTCTGATGATAACCTGGGAAGAATTAGGTGACAGGTTGATCGTATGGGAGAACTTCATCAATACATATCCAAAAAGCCTGTTGAGCCAACAAGCGAAAAATAACTATAACAGTTATTTGGCTGATTATCTTTTGGGAATGGACAGTGATCCGATTTATGACCGCGAAGGAGGAAAAATTCTTGATGACAAAAAGGAAGAATATAACCGGATTATCAAAAAATATCCGAATTCCAATACTGCGAAAAAGACCAAAGAACTCATAGCCGCATTTGATGCTCATATGCCTGTGGATCAGATAGAAGAGAAAATCAATGTAAGAAGATAATATTAGTAAATTTTAAATAAAAATAAAGTGAAAGTTTCAAAATTAGCAGCGAACCTGATCGGTTCTGAAATTGTAAAAATTGGTAATGAAGTAAATGATTTAAAGGCAAAAGGAGCAGAAATAGCCAACCTTACCATTGGCGACCTGAATTCTAATCTGTATCCGATACCTGCAAAGTTGAAGGAAGAAATTCAGAAAGCATATCAGAACAATCTGACAAATTATCCGCCGGCTAATGGACTTCTGTCATTAAGAAAAGAGGTTGCCAGAGACCTTAAAAACAGATGGAATCTTGAATATTCACCTAACGATATTTTGATTACTGCGGGCTCAAGACCTTTGATTTATGCGGTATATAAAACCATTGTTGACCAAGGAGATAAAGTAATCTATCCAACTCCATCTTGGAATAACAACCACTATGCTTATTTAACGTCAGCAGATGCCGTAGAAGTAAAGACAACCCCTGAAAATAACTTTCTTCCCACTGCGGATGATCTAAGACCCCATCTGGACGGAGCAGTATTACTGGCATTATGTTCACCACTGAACCCAACCGGAACAATGTTTACACAAGAACAGCTTTCTGAAATTTGTGAAATGGTGTTGGAAGAAAACAAAAAAAGAGGCGAAGATGAAAAGCCTCTGTATCTGATGTATGACCAGATCTATTCTTGTCTTACTTTTGGTGCAAAACATGTTGATCCTGTTTCTCTTTTCCCGGAAATGAAAGAATATACAATCTATATCGACGGTATCTCTAAATGCCTGGCAGCAACAGGTGTTCGTGTAGGATGGGGATTCGGTCCTGCTCATATTATTGATAAAATGAAGGCGCTTCTTACCCATGTTGGAGCCTGGGCACCAAAACCGGAACAGGAAGCTACCGCTAAATTCTATGAAAATACGGAAGATGTAGATACTTTCGTGAATGATTTCAAAGGAAAGCTTGAAACCAGCTTAAAAGTACTTCACAAAGGCATTCAGGATCTGAAAGCTAAAGGATTGGCCGTAGAAAGTATTGAGCCTATGGGAGCACTTTACCTTACCATCAAATTAGACTACATCGGAAAAACAAAACCGGACGGTACCGTAATCGGGAACTCTTCAGATCTGGTATTTTACTTAATTAACGATGCCGGAGTAGCATTGGTTCCTTTCTCTGCATTTGGAGAAGAAAAAACAGAACCTTGGTTCCGTGCTTCAGTAGGAGGATTAGACGTTCACGAAATTGAAGTCATGATGCCGAAACTGGAGAACGCCCTGAATGCTTTAAAATAAAACATCATTTTATGAAATACCTTCACAAAGGTTTTTTTATAATTGCAGCATTGAGTATACTCTCTTGTAAAAAAGAGGATTATGTGCTTTATCCTATCGATAATGCATGTGATTCCCTATCTGTAAAGCATACGTATTTTAATTCCTATACCGTCACCAATAAGTATAGAACAGTAGATGCTCAACTTATTAAAAGAAATGACAGTTCTAAAATTCTGGAATTGGATTTAGGGCCGAAAGCCAGAATTAATAAGATAATCATCAGCAAAGATACGTATGCTTTATACCCGGGATTAATGGATGGAAACGAGTTTATTGTTAAAAAAAGCGGTGAAAAACTTAAGGCTATTTCTGATTCAGAATGGAGATTATTGAAGAATTGTAACTCTTCCCTTGAAAGATTTAAAAAATTTAAATTTAACAAAGATTCGCAGCTATTTGAATTTGAAGCGTTAGGATCTAATGATGTTTTTACATACAAAACTAAAGATTCTGTTACCTATCAGTTATATTTAAAAATAATAAAGCCCGCAGATTTTAATTCTCAAAAAAAGCTCGTCTATGATACTGATTTTGTATCAATTGAGTTTAAGCTCTTAGCCAATAATATGATAAAAGGGACGTTTTATGGGTTTAAAATCAAAGATGATAAAGAAATACAGTACTTCAGCAATAGACTATCCGGTCCTGAGACCGTTTATTTCTATAAATACAATAATAATTAATATACAATAAGATGAAAATCATCGCTGTTATTCCCGCACGGTACGAAGCAAGCCGTTTTCCTGCAAAGCTTATGCAAATGTTAGGAGACAAAACCGTGATCACCACCACATACCATAATGTAGTGGAAACAGGGCTTTTTGATGAAGTTTTTGTTGCTACAGATTCAGAAATTATTTTCAATGAAATTGTAAATAACGGAGGAAAAGCAGTGATGACAGGCCAGCACGAAACAGGAAGCGACCGTATTGCAGAAGCCGTACAAAATATTGACTGTGATATCGTGATCAATGTTCAGGGAGATGAACCATTTCTGAAATTGGAGCCGTTACAGCAGCTTATTGAAGTTTTCAGAGAAGATGACAATCAGGAAATCTCTTTGGCCTCTCTAAAAATAAAACTGGTTGAAAAAGAAGAAATTGAAAATCCGAATAACGTAAAAGTAATTACTGATAATAATGGTTTTGCACTCTATTTCAGCCGCTCTGTAATTCCTTTCCATAGAGAAATTTCTTATGATGTTGACTATTTTAAGCATATCGGAGTATACGCTTTTAGAAAGCACGCACTGCTTCAGTTTTCAAAACTGGAAATGAAACCGCTGGAAATATCAGAAAAAATAGAATGCATCCGTTATCTGGAATATGGAATGAAAATTAAGATGATCGAGACCAATTTCGTCGGAGTAGGAATTGACACTCCTGAAGATCTGGAAAAAGCGAGAAAATTATTATTCAATTAAATGATAAATCGTGAAACCGATACACTCATAAATTAATAAAACCCTATATTTGAATTTATAAATTGAGTTAATGAAGAAATTACTGTTAGTATTCGTCCTGATTTGGTCACAAATATCTTTTGCACAGACCGCAAAAGAAGTTATAGATAAAAATATAGAACTGTCGGGAGGATTAACGAGTTGGAAACTATTGAATTCAGTACTGCTGCAAGGCAAGGTTATCTTAGGAGTTAAAGATGAATATCCTATAAAAATATACCAGCAGCGCCCGAATCTTACAAAAACGGTTCTTACTATCAATAATAAAGAGACAGCCATTGAAGGATACGACGGAAACAAAGGATATGCAATGAACTATGCGACCAATAAACTTCAGGAATACCCGGATTATGTGGCAGAAAGCTTTGATAATGACTTCATAGACTGGGAAAATAAAGGATTTGAAGCCAAATATTTAGGGAAAGAAAAAGTAGGGGATATCTATTGTCATAAAGTAGAACTTACCAAAAATGTAAATAAAAATCTATACTACTTTGATACTAAGACCTATATGCTGGTAAAAGAAGTAAAAAAAGATGAAGCATTAAGCTATTTCGATTACAAAAAAGTAGGAAATCTGATGATGCCTTTCAGAATAGAATCATCAAGCGCTAAAAAAGACGGCGATTACGTGATGATTATCAATAAAATAGATGTTAATAAAGTGTTTCCTGCCAATATTTTTAAATTTTAATAAGGAAAGTAAACAAAAATACAAAGGGACAGACTGTAAATTCTGTTCCTTTTTTTATACATAATCAGATCATAACAATGAGCTGAAACAGGGATCATCAATAGAATACAATAGATAATATTGAATGTTTTTTAATGGCTACATAAAATATATTTTGTAACTAGCAGTATGAAATCCGGATGTAAAGACGTTCAGAACTCTTGAGATATAATAATAAATATATAATATTCAAATGAAAAATATTTTTTTAATGCTGCTTTCTTTTACTGCATTTTTGCAAAGCTGCACCAATCAAAAAAGTGAAATTTCTAAAGCTAAAACCACCGAACTTATGGGAAAAACAATATATGATTTCAAAGTTGAAAGCCTTGACGGTAAAGAAATTAACTTTGCAGATTTTAAAGGAAAAAAAATTCTTATTGTCAATACCGCTTCCGAATGTGGATTTACCCCTCAGTATGCAGATCTTGAGAAGCTATACGAACAATATAAAGATAAGTTGGTTATTGTTGGATTTCCGGCTAATAACTTCGGGGGTCAGGAACCGGGAACGAATACTGAAATCGGAGCATTCTGCCAGAAAAACTATGGCGTAACCTTTCCTTTGGCCGCAAAAGTTTCTGTAAAAGGAGATGATACAGCGCCTATTTTTAAATATTTAACGGAAAAAGATCTGAACGGAGTGAAAAACACCACCATCCTTTGGAATTTCACTAAATTTTTAATTGACGAAAACGGTAAATTAATCGATACTTTCATAAGTACAACAAAACCTACTGACGGAGCGATTACTAAATATTTGAAATAAGATTAATATAACTTTAGGCGTTCGTGGACATTTTTAATAGATTTGAGGCTTGTATATTGAGCGGAGCTATTGGTGATGCCTGGGGAAGCAGTTATGAAAATGAAGTTATCATTGATAATTCTAGCATTTATTATTTAGGAGGGAAAAGAACTAAACCCCGGAAATGGTGTATTACAGATGATACTCAATTGACCTTGGCTACTTGTGAAGCTTTATTAATTGAAAATTTTGATCCTGAAAAACTTATTGATACGTTTATTGCATATTACAGAAGTAAGAAGTTAACAGGAATAGGAGCAGCCACACTTAAGGCTATTCTAGATAAAGAGGCTGGATTTCATTGGACTCAAGCTGGACGTTCAGGAGAATATGCAGCAGGAAATGGAGCTGGAATGAGAATAGCACCACTGGCATTTTATTCTAATATAACAAGAGAAGATGTTTTTAACGCTTGTGCAATTACTCATAAAAATGATGAAGCTTTTGCAGGTGCTTTAGCGGTCTATTTATCCATAAGAGCAATTTTAAATTCTGAATGGGATGGGATCAATAACCTTTTTGATATTATCATCCCCCAACTTCCCGATACGAATGTAAGAGATCGGTTAATTGAAGTCAATAATTATTCTTCAACAGCAACAATTGATGAGATAGCTAAATTGGGAAATAATGGATACGTTGTGAATTCTATTCCTTTTGCAATTTTTTGTTCAACGAAAATTTTGGATCTGGGATTGGAAAAAATGCTTCAACAAATAATTAATTCTGGAGGAGATACAGATACTAATGCATCTATTGCCGGACAAATTTCAGGAACATTGATTGGGACTGAAGGTATACCAGCAGGATTATTATCAAAGCTTCAGAGTTTACATGAATACAGTTGGATTAAAGAGGTTATAGATAACAGCGTTTCAATTAAAGACTTATAACTTTCACGAAAATCAAATATAATATTTAAAAACACGCACATTATCATGAAAAAATTGACATTCGCCGTTTGTATACTGGCTTCTTTTGTATTTGGATTTGCTTTTAAATCAGTAACAGAAAATGGATCTGGCAAAGAGGTAAAAAGAGTGACTGGTATCGGAGGAATTTTCTTTACCTGTAAAGACCCAAAAAAAATGAGACAATGGTATAAAGATCATTTAGGTCTCACTACCAATGAGTATGGAGCAGTGTTTGAATGGTATCAGGGTGCAGATAATTCTAAAAAAGGATTTACACAATGGAGCCCTTTCAGTGAGAAAACAAAGTATTTTCAGCCCTCTGAAAAAGATTTTATGATCAACTATCGTGTAGAAAATCTTGAAAAATTAGTTGAAGAACTGAAAAAAGAAAATGTCACCATTGTTGATACAATTGAAACCTATGAATACGGGAAATTTGTTCATATTATGGACATGGAAGGCAATAAAATAGAACTTTGGGAACCCAATGACATAGAATATGAAAAACTTGGAAAAAGCATGGGAGCTGCCACTACAAAATAAATAACGAATTAAAAGAATCAGTCATACGAAGAAATTTTGCAGTGATCATCACTTACTGTAATTTCCAACCAACAACCAACAACCAACAACCAACCAACTACTCATTACTTTTCTCCGCAAAGCAAAAAATATTTCCCAGTTTAATGCTGGAATAGCCGTTGCTTTTTATTTTGGAAGAATTGATCATGGCTTTTGCTAAAACATCGGTGGGAAGCGGTCGCTGACTTTCTAAAAGTCCAATTTTATTGGCAAATTTGATGATTCTGCTTCCTAACACTTCGCCGGTTCTTTGGGAATCTTTTCGTTCCAGCATTCCCGGTTTGAAAACTGTAATTTTATTGAAATGGAGCTGTTTTACGGCTTCTTCAAGTTCACCCTTCATTTTAGAATAGAAAATTTTTGATTTAGGATCTGCACCGTATGCTGAAACTAAAACATAATCTTCGACATTATTATCTTTGGCAGCTTTGGCAAATTCATACTGATAATCAAAATCTACTTTTCTCTGGGCTTCTTTACTTCCGGCATCTTTTAAAGTCGTTCCCAAACATGAAAAAGCGACATCACCTTTCACTGCATTTTTCCATTCCTCAGGTTTCTCAAAATTGACAATATGTACGTTCAATTTATCATTCTGAATATCGATGGGCTTTCGTACAAAAACATCTACTGCCTCAAAATCTTTATCATTCAGTAACTGCTGAACCAGATCTTTTCCTGTAGCACCCGTGGCACCAATAACTAAAGCTTTCATAATAATTGAGTTTGTAGATTGAATATTTTAAAGATACACCTTTAAATTTACAAAATTTTAATAATATTGGCTTTTGAAATTTTTGGATAGTGAGAGTAAGAGAGAGTGATGAAGAATAAAGAATAAAGAATAAAGAATAAAGAATAAAGAAGTTAGACATCAGGCCATCAACTTAACGCACAAACCAAACACCAAACACCAAACACAAAAAACCAACAACCAACAACAGACAACCAACAACCAACCTTATGGACGCTAACGAAATTTTAGACTATTGTCTTGCCAAAAAAGGAGTTACAGAGACCTTTCCTTTTGATAATGAAACCCTTGTGATGAAAGTAGGAACAAAAATGTTTTTATTAATGGGACTTGAGAAACAGCCTTTAGGAATCAATGTAAAAACCGATCCGGAATGGAGTGCAGAACTCCGCGAGCAGTATCCGCAAATCACGGGAGCCTACCACATGAATAAAATCCACTGGAATTCGGTTTCGGTAGATGGATTGAAAAGAGATCTTATTTTTAAAATGATAGATCAATCGTATGAATTGGTTTTCAATTCATTAACGAAAAAAGCGAGAGAAGAAATTAATCTTTCTTAAAAATGTTTGGGAAATAATCAGTCTTTCTTCATGAAAAGTGCATTGCGCTTTTGCTGCAACTGGATCATTAAATTCTTATATCCTAACGCTTTTTTCTCTACCAAATGCCATGAAAGATATCCCATTAAAAAAGAGAGTATCAGCGAACATATCATTAATGGGATGGTATCCAGTTTAAAGAAATACATCAAGGTCTGCTGGATGGGGAATGAGTAGATGTATATTCCATAAGAAATATCCCCTAAAACATCACCTACCTTATTGATATATTTAGTTGATCTTTTACCAATAAGAATGACCAGAATAGGCAACGTAAAATTGCAGGTATAAATAGATATTTTCAGATAAATGCTGACTATAAAAATAATAAGAGCGGCTATTATTAACATATTTTCCAGCTTCTTGTTACGAATATCTACATAGGTAAGTAACATTCCACCGGTAAAGAAACACATGAGATTATAGAAGATTGAACTATTCAATTGCAGCCTTACTAAAAATCCATACAAAAAATGAGGATAAAAAAGGGATAAAGCAAAACTGAAAATGAACAATAAAAATACAACAGTCTTAACAAAAGATTTTTTGCGGATAAAAAACAGTAAAGACACCATGATGTACATACTGAATTCATAGCATATTGTCCATAAACTCCCATTGATACTGCCTTTGTACGGATTGTTCTCAAAGACTCCTTCAATTTTAGACTGAAGAAAAAACAAAGACAGATTGTGGGGAATATAGGTAAGTACAGATTTGTTTTTCAAATAAGGAATGGAACTTTCGTAAACCATTGGAGCCAATAGAACCGTCAGGAGTAGAATAACAATTAATGCCGGGAAAAGTCTTAAAATTCTTTTCCAGTAAAAATCAAGAAGATTATCACAACGAAGCAGGCTTTTAAAAATTAAAAATCCTGAAATAATAAAAAAACCTTTAACCCCAAGATAAGCAAAAGATATTTGACCGGACGTCATCCGGCTTAAAATATCAGACTCCAGCATCCCGGATAAGGGATAAGAGTGCGTTATAACAACAGCACTGGCAAAAAGCAGTCTTAGAAAATCAAAATTATTAGCTCTTGAAACCATAATTAGCAGTAATTTTTTTATCCTCGTCCAACCTTTCGATCAGCTTGTCGAGCCCTTCAAATTTAATTTCATCATGAAGGAAATCCCTGAATTGTACGGTGATATGTTCATCATAAATATCCTCATTAAAATCTAAAATATAAACTTCAACCGTTAAGGAATCTCCATTCACAGTAGGATTGGTACCAATGCTCAGCATCCCCTTATAAAACCGTCCTTTTACATAGACTTCAACAATATATGCACCTTTTTTAGGCAGCAATTTGATGGATTCCGTTTCAATATTAGCTGTTGGATAACCAATTGTTCTTCCGATCTTCTTTCCATGAACCACTTTTCCGGAAACAGAGTAGGAGTATCCCAGCATTTCATTTGCCTCTTTAATATTTCCTTCTAAAAGTGCATTTCTCACTTTCGTAGAGCTGATATTATTTTCATGAATATTGATAGCTTCCATTTGGTCAACTTCAAAATCCAATTCTTTAGATAATTCCTGAAGAAGAGCAAAGTTTCCGCTTTTATTTTTTCCGAAAGAATGGTCGTATCCTATAATAAGATACTTTACATTCAGTTGATCAACCAGGATTTGTCTCACAAATTCTTCACCCGTAAGATTTCTGAATTCGTCGTCAAATTCTTTTAAGAATAAATTATTGACGCCATACTTTTCAATCAGTAATTTTTTTTCATCGATCGTATTCAGCAGTTTTAGATCCTCATTAGGATTAAAAACAAATCGTGGGTGGGGCCAGAAAGTAAGGATTGCTGTCTCTAAATTGTTTTGCGTACCTGCTTTGGTTAACGCATCAATAATACTTTTGTGGCCAAGATGAACCCCGTCAAACATTCCTAAAGACAATGCTAGAGGCTTTTGAGAGGAATAATCTTTAAAATTCTTGAAAACTTTCAAAACGGAAAAAATTTGACTGCAAATATAAAGCCTTTAAATTATCTATAATAATATAGAAGAAGTTATTTTCTTTCATCCCATTTCGTAGAATATATCATCCCGTTACAAATGATTCTTCTGAAATAATAATCTTGCAGGTCTTATAAAAAGACCATTATACTTAAAATCCTACCATTTGTGAAGCTCCAGAGATCGAATTAATGCATAATTATATTCAAATTAAATCAAAATTCAAAAAAATCAGTCTCAAAATCTGAATATTTAGTTCTTTAAAAAGTATGATAAAAATCTTTTTTTTACCAATTGCGGGTTTATTAAGAATCATTATATTTGCACCAAGAAAAAATTTAGCAATGGCAAACCAAATTAAAGGAAAAATTTCTCAAATTATTGGTCCTGTAATCGATGTAGTCTTCTCGGATGTGGAGGCAATTCCAAGCATTTATGATGCATTGGAAATTACAAAAGGAAACGGTGAAAAAGTAGTCTTAGAAGTAGAACAGCATATAGGACAAGATACAGTGAGATGTATCGCTATGGATGCTACAGACGGTCTTCAAAGAGGGCAGGAAGTAATCGGGTATGGTATGCCTATTACAATGCCTATCGGTGAAGCTGTAAACGGAAGACTATTCAACGTGGTTGGTGATGCTATCGACGGGCTTCAGAATATTTCTAAGGAAGGCGGACTGCCGATCCACAGAGAAGCTCCAAAATTTGATCAACTTTCAACTTCTGCAGAAGTTTTATTTACAGGTATTAAAGTAATCGACCTTATCGAGCCTTACGCAAAAGGAGGTAAAATTGGATTGTTCGGTGGTGCCGGTGTAGGTAAAACAGTATTGATCCAGGAGTTGATTAACAATATTGCAAAAGGACACGGAGGTCTTTCAGTTTTCGCCGGAGTAGGTGAAAGAACGAGAGAAGGAAATGACCTTTTAAGAGAGATGCTAGAATCAGGAATTATCAAGTATGGTGATGATTTTATGCACTCTATGGAAAACGGAGGTTGGGATCTTTCTAAAGTAGACTTAGAAGCTATGAAAGATTCTAAAGCAGCATTCGTTTTCGGACAGATGAACGAGCCACCAGGAGCAAGAGCAAGAGTAGCACTTTCTGGTCTTACGTTAGCTGAATACTACAGAGATGGAGGTGAAAGCGGACAAGGTAGAGACGTATTGTTCTTCGTAGATAACATTTTCCGTTTTACACAGGCTGGTTCTGAGGTGTCTGCACTTCTTGGACGTATGCCTTCAGCGGTAGGATACCAACCTACATTAGCATCTGAAATGGGTGCGATGCAGGAAAGAATTACTTCAACTAAAAATGGTTCAATTACTTCAGTACAGGCGGTTTACGTACCTGCGGATGACTTAACTGACCCGGCTCCGGCAACAACGTTTGCTCACTTGGATGCAACAACGGTACTAGACAGAAAGATTGCTTCATTAGGTATTTACCCGGCGGTAGATCCTTTGGCTTCAACTTCAAGAATCTTAGCTCCGGAAATCATCGGTGAAGAACATTATAACTGTGCTCAAAGAGTAAAAGAAATTCTTCAGAGATACAAAGCGCTTCAAGATATTATCGCGATCCTTGGTATGGAAGAACTTTCTGAAGAAGATAAATCTGTAGTATACCGTGCTAGAAAAGTTCAGAGATTCTTATCTCAGCCTTTCCACGTAGCAGAACAGTTTACAGGTATTCCTGGATCATTGGTAGACATCAAAGATACCATTAAAGGATTTACTATGATTATGGACGGTGAATTAGATCACTTACCAGAAGCTGCTTTCAACTTGAAAGGAACTATTGAAGAAGCAATTGAAGCTGGACAAAAAATGTTAGCTGATAACGCTTAATTAGAAATATAGAATAAAGAAAAAAGAGAAAAGATATTTCTTACTCTTTTTTCTTTTCTCTTTACTCTTTAATCTGAGAAAAATGAATATAAAAATTTTAACACCAGAATACGTAGTTTTTGAAGGAGAAGTAAACTCTGTATTATTGCCTGGAAAAAATGGTGAATTTCACATCATGAAAAACCACGCAGGAATCGTTTCTTCTTTAGTCGGCGGTAATGTAAAGCTTTTTGTTTCATCTGTAGATGAAGCATATGCTAAAAACTTTACTCAAGAGGGCGGGAAAGACGCTGTTTATTCATATCCTATCAAAAGCGGTGTTGTAGAATTTAATCATAATAAAGGGATTATCCTTTGTGAATAATTAAATGAAAAGCTAAATATATTTTCAAGAAAGTGTAACTTTGGTTACACTTTTTTTTATGGTGTAAAAGTCTGATTTTATGAAGAAAAGTACAATCATATTCTTTACCGTTTTGGGAATCTTGTGTAGTGCCCAGAATTTTAAAACCAAAAGAGGTATTGTAAGTCTTGACGGAGTACATGTTGCCAAAATATCAAACAAATCTAACATCTATACTTTCATGGATCTGGGTGATACACCGATGTACACCATGGAGTTTATCGATAAAAGTGTAGTAGATTCCGTAAGAGACAGCTATATTAAGCTGAACAGGGTCTACAATAGGGATAAAACAATTGAACTCGATTATATTTCTCCTTCGGCATTTTCAGGCGAAGAAAAGTCAGCAGTTTATACATCCATAAAAGCTTTAAAACTTATTGATAACAAAGGGATCAATGTTAAAAATCTGGATGAAATTTTCAAAAATGTACCGAAAAGAAAGCTGGACAGCAAAACAAAAGACGCCTATAGCACAAGAAGTAAAATCGACAAGCTGAATATCGAAGTCAATAAAGTAGGAGAGATCATCAGCAATGGAGTTCCGGTGGGATACTTTACCAATCTTCCGGTAAGCTTCGGTTCAGAAGATACCATTACGGATAAAACCTTTGTCGATATAGAGATCTACGATGCTAAGAGTAAATATATCGGGAGATATATTACCACAACCAAGCAGATTAAAACAGCTAACGAAAAGATTTTTACACTCTACAGAGAAATGTCCGGCAGGGCAGCATTGTTAAAATTTCCGACCTATAAATCCATTGCAGAAAGAATAGCCATTATGGATCCGAGTTTTATTAAAATTCAGGAAAAAGTAATAGTCGGGGATGTGGTAAAAGGTAATGCAGAAAAATAAACCTTATTGATTTGAAATACATAAATCCGGAAAATACATCTTCGGATTTTTTTATCAATGCATTCAGTAAATTACAGGCTTAAAATAATACCATTTTCTTTCAATTGCTGCATAGGTTTTGAGAACCAGAATAACTCGAAATCTTCAAAATATTCTTCAAACTGGAGTTTCAGCTGCTGAAGAGTGATCTTTTTAGAATTTTCTATTGAATTTTCCTGCAGAATTTCCATCAGCCATTCAGCTTTTTCAGGCTCCAGATCAATGGATACAATATTGGTTTTCAAATGAAAGGTAAGATGAGTATACGTCCAGGAATTACCCTTTTTTGCTTTTACACGTTCCTCACTGATTACATTTTTACTTAAGAAAATAACTTTGGAATTTCCTTTAAACGTAAAATTTTCATCTTCTAAAAGACAATCATGGATATAGTCCGGATGAATGGTCGCTTTTGGAATTTTAAAATCAAACCAATCCTGCAGGGGAATTTCAAAATTAATTCCATGCATGTAATTGAAAAGAGATTTTTTCAGTCCAAAACTGAATTTGTTATGATCGATCCCTGTGGTATCCGTAAAATCAATATCATTATTCGCAAATAAGATCTCCTGTTTGATAGGAACCACCCCAAATTCTTCCGGTTTCAATCCTACCGGTGAATGAGCGGTCATGGCAAACTGATGCCAGAATCCACTCTGTAAAACGCCCATTTCGAACAACTGTCTGATCATCTCCAGAGAATCCACCGTTTCCTGAACGGTTTGTGTAGGATAGCCGTACATTAGGTAAGCATGCACCATAACACCGGCTTCTGTAAAGTTTCTGGTAACCTGAGCTACTTGTTCCACAGATACTCCTTTTTCGATCAGTTTTAGCAGTCTGTCGCTCGCCACTTCAAGTCCTCCGGAAACAGCGACACAGCCCGATATTTTTAATAAAAAACATAAATCCCTCGTGAAGCTTTTTTCAAAACGGATATTGGTCCACCAGGTAACCACCAGATTTCTTCGTAAAATTTCCAAAGCAACTTCCCTCATCAATGCAGGCGGAGCAGCTTCATCTACAAAATGGAATCCTGTTTCTCCTGTGGTGGCAATCAATTCTTCCATTCTGTCGACCAGGATTTTAGCAGAAATAGGTTCGTATATTTTAATATAGTCTAAAGAAATATCACAGAAAGTACATTTACCCCAGTAGCATCCATGGGCCATAGTCAGTTTATTCCATCTTCCGTCGCTCCATAAACTGTGCATCGGATTGGCAATTTCTATGACAGAAATATAGTGGTCAAGCTGTAAGTCTGTATAATCGGGAGTTCCAATGTTAGCCTGCTTATAGTCGTGTCTGGTAGTATTATTTTTATACGTAACAACTCCGTTTTCTAAGAGAAGAGTTCTTTTGTAGGCAGCATTTTCAGGTTGATCAATATTTTCATGAAGTAATTCTATTGGGAGTTCACCGTCATCCAGTGTAATGAAATCAAAGAATTCAAATACTCTGACATCTTTCACTTCTCTCAGTTCAGTATTCGGAAAGCCACCGCCCATCGCTACTTTTATGTGTGGATAATGTTCCTTAATAAATTTTGCACATCGGAAAGCTGCATATAAATTTCCCGGAAAAGGAATCGAAAAACAAACCAGTCTGGGTTGCACAGTTTCCAGATTCTCCTGTAGAATTTGTAAGGAAATTATATCAATAAATGATTCGTCTCCCAACAGTTTCAGATATAATTCATCAAAAGAATTGGCACTTTTCCCTAATCGTTCCGCATATCTGCTGAATCCAAAATCAGAATCTACATTTTCAACGATATAATCTGAAAGATCTTCCAGGTATAAGGTGGCAAGATGTTTTGCTTTATCCTGAAGCCCCATATTTCCGAAAGCATATTCCATATCATCAAGTTGATTAAAACGGGAGGCTTCCGGTAAAAAGTTCATACTGCAAATCTGTCTGGCCAGGGTAGGATTTTTAGTCTGCAGAAAAAGAATAACCTGGTCAACCGTTTTTATATATTCCTCTCTCAATGCATAAATACGCTGAGAATTTTCAGAAATTGTCTGAAGATCAATTTCTTTGCTGAATATTTTTTGAATTCCTTCTTTTGAAAATAATTCCAATATAACTTCAATCCCCAGATCGATCTGATGACTGGAAATATGTTTGGTATTCAGAAAACCTTTTATATAAGCTGTGGCCGGATAGGGCGTATTAAGCTGCGTAAAAGGGGGAGTGATAAGGAGCAGATCTTTCAACAGGAAGTTTTTCAAATTTATTTACATTCAAACGGAGGATAAGAAATTGTATAACAATGTTTTATTGATCATGTTTTGGTCAAAACCTTTCCTCAGATTGCGGGCACAAATATAGGCAATTTGTAGAGTATACTGCAAGAACGATTATTGAATATATAGATGTTGGTGGCGCTAGATGCAGGAATTTCTAATTCAGTTTTTTTTGATATATTGTTACAATAATTAATTTTCATTATTCTTTGAAAATATGTCAATACATTAAATAGCCATCATTCTAAAAAAATCTGTCAGTAATGTCAAAAGAAATAGCTTCGCTGATCACTTATTTTAAAACCTATATTCCTCTTTCAAAGGAGGAAATTGAAGTATTAAAAGAAAGAATAACGGAAAGAAGGATAAAGAGAAAACAGTTCATCCTACAGGAAAATGAGGTATGCCAATATTACACATTTGTGGTTTCCGGATGTTTTAAAATGTACAGTATAGATAAAGATGGAGCAGAACAAAACCTGCAATTTGCTTCTGAAAATGACTGGATCGTAGACATTGACAGTTTCCACAATAAAAAGCCCAGCAAATTATACATCGTCGCTCTTGAAAATTCCGTTGTATTGCAGATTGAAAAGAATGATCTGTGGTTTTTGTATACCTACTATCCAAAGTTTGACCGCAACTTCAGAGTGATCATTGAATATAAATTTATAGAGCTTCAGAACCGTATGCTTCAGAATATCAGTGCTACAGGGGATGAGAAGTACGAATTTTTCCTTAAACAATATCCACAGCTGGCCAATCGCCTTTCCAGCATCCAGATCGCTTCATACCTGGGAATTACCCCTCAGTTTCTCAGTAAAATCCGTGCGAAAAGAATAAAGGAGTAATCCGTTTTATGAAACAAGTTTAAGAATACACCTTATCAATTGGTAAGATATTTTCTTAAACTTGTTTGCCGGTCTTTCACCAATATCTGTGCTAATTTTGACTCATACAAAAACATTAAAATTTACAAAAATGGAAACACAGAAAAAAGTAGCGGTTATCGGATTGGGAAATATCGGTAAAGCATTAGCGAATAATTTAGTAAACAATAAGCATCACGTTATTGTAGCCACAAGAAATGCAGATGAAGCAAATGATTTTGCTGCGCAGTCAGGTGGATTTGCAAAAAGCACAACAATTGAAGACGCGATCAATACAGCGGATATTATTATTCCTGCGATATGGTTTGGTGCTTTTAAGGACTTCTTTAATGACAACGGAAACAGTTTACAGGGTAAAATCATTGTTGATGTTTCTAATCCAATTGCTCCGGACGGAAATGGCGGATTTAAAAAAATCATTGGAGAAATGGAGTCAGCAGGAGAGCTGAACAAAGCCATTCTTCCTAAAGGGGCTAAACTGGTAAAAGCCTTCGGAACACTGGGTGCAGGAACATTAGCGTCAACTTCCAATCATGAACCTGAAAAAGACGTATTATTTTATGCTTCTGATGATATGGAAATCAATAATGATATGGAAGAAGTGATCAGAAAAACAGGTTTTGAGCCTTTAAGAGTAGGAGGTATTGATCAGTCTATTCGAATTGAAGTTTTTGGAGATCTTCATGAATTCGGAAAACTTGGAAAGGCTGTGAACATCCAGGAAGCTAAGTCAAAATTGTAACGATGAAAAAAATATTCATTGCCGTTCAGTTTATATTCCTATTATCAGCTTGTACCGGAAAAAAAGAAAATAATAGTACTGCAATTAACCAATCAACAGAAAAAAAGACAACAATGAAAAGCGATATAAAAAAGAATATAGAAGAAACTCTTTACGCCTACGAAAATGCCCTTAATGCTTCATCTACTGAACAGGTATTACCCTTATACACCAAAAACGGCATATTTATGCCTCAGGGAGCGCCAAGTGCTGCAGGTCAGGAACAATTGAAAGGAGCTTACGATTTTGTTTTCAAAATGTTGCAACTTAATGTAAAGTTTAGAATTGATGAAATTACGGTAATCAATGAAAACTATGCGATTGCCCGCACCATGTCTCAGGGAACACAACTGATTCACGCAGAAAATAAAACAACTCCGGAAGAAAACCGTGAACTGTTTGTCATGGAAAGGGAAGATGGAAAATGGAAGATCGCCCGATACATGTTTAATAAAGCAAAATAAAAAAATGCCTGACCAACGTCAGGCATTTTGTAAATCTTTATGTTTATCACGTCTGGATTTTCTGCTGTCCGAAATAACATTCAGAATAACTCCGAAAAGAATCAATACAATTCCTGCAAACAGATTACTGGTAAACGTTTCATGGAATATCAGTACACTGATGATCACTGCAACCACAGGTTCTAATGCACCTAAAATGGAAGCCGGTGTAGGGCCGATATATTGAACGGCATACACTAAACATACACTTGAAATAAGAGTAGTCAGAAATGCAAAAGTAATAAAATTTAAAAAAATAGATATGGAAGGAATTACAAATGAATCGTTTCCAAAGGATGCCTTAATCATAAAAAATACAGAAGTCGTAAGCATGGAATAAAATGCCAGCTTAAATCCCGAAATTTTCATATTGGATTTATTGACGATTACCATGTACAAAGCATAGAAAATAGCACTCAGCATTACAATACCCAACCCTTTAAAGTTGATTTCGAATCCGGTGCCTTGTAAGCAAAGCACAATGACTCCTGCAAAAGCAAACAACAAAGAAATAACAGATAATGATGTCAGTTTTTCTTTATACACAAAAAACATGATTAAGGCAACAATAACAGGGTATATGAATAACACAGTGGATGCGATTCCGGCACTGAGGAAATCATATCCTAAAAATAAAAATTCAGAAGAAAGTGCATAGCAAATCCCCAGGCAAACCAATAGTAAAGCTTCTTTTTTATTTAAAGCAAAATTTTCTTTAGAATAGAGCAGGTACCCCCCAATCATTAATGCTGAAAATAAAAAACGATAAAATAAAGTGACATCTAATGAGAAATGAGACCGTTTGATCGGTAAAATAAAAATAGGGATCAGGCCATATGAAATAGCAGATACAATACCTAACGCATACCCTTTGAGCTTCATTGACTATTTATTTTATAAAAAACCACTGAAAATATATCAGTGGTTTTTTTTATGATATGAAGATATCAAGTATTACATTTGCTTGTACTCGATATTCATCTGTTTTTCGATTTCTCTGTAATGTCCGGAAGTTAATTTTTCACGGATACCATCAAAAGCATCCAGTGTTTCATTAATTTCTGAATCAGTGTGAGAAGCGGTTGGAATCAATCTTAATAAGATCATTCCTTTTGGAATTACCGGATATACTACTACAGAAGTGAAAATTCCGTAATTCTCTCTTAAGTCCTTTGCTAGAAGTGTCGCTTCAATTGTAGTTCCTTCAATGAAAACAGGAGTTACACACGTATTGGTATTTCCAAGGTTGTATCCTCTTTCTTTCAATCCGTTTTGAAGTTTATATACATTCTCCCACAATTTAGCTTTAATTTCCGGACGTGTTCTCAATAGTTCCAATCTTTTTAAACCTCCGATTACCATTGGCATGGTTAAAGATTTAGCAAAAATCTGAGAACGAAGATTGTATTTTAAAAATCTGATGATGGTTTCATCTCCAGAAAGAAAAGCTCCGAAACCTGCCATAGATTTGGCAAAAGTTGAGAAGTAAACATCAATCTGATCCTGACATCCCTGTTCTTCACCTGCTCCAGCCCCAGTTTTACCTAAAGTTCCGAATCCATGCGCATCATCCACCAATAATCTGAAATTGAATTTTGATTTCAGATCACAGATTTCTTTAAGTTTACCCTGCATTCCTCGCATTCCGAAAACCCCTTCCGTAATCACCAAAATTCCACCTCCGTTTTCTTCTGCTACTTTGGTTGCTCGGGCTAAGTTTTTCTCTAAACTTTCAATATCATTATGTTTGAATGTAAAGCTTTTACCCATATGAAGACGAACTCCATCCACGATACAAGCGTGAGAATCCGCATCATATACGATTACGTCATGTCTGGTTACCAATGCATCAATGGCTGAAACCATTCCCTGATAGCCAAAGTTTAATAAATAAGCAGCTTCTTTTTGAGTGAATTCTGCTAATTCTTTTTCCAGTTGTTGGTGCTGTTGTGTTTCACCGGACATTGCTCTTGCGCCCATCGGATAAAACATTCCGAATTCTGCAGCTGCTTTTGCATCAGCTTCTAGAACTTCCGGATGGTTACACAATCCTAAATAGTCATTGGCACTCCAGAAAATAACATCTTTACCCTGAAATTTCATTCTTGGGCCAATAGGACCTTCCAGTTTTGGAAAAACAAAATATCCTTCAGCATAATCTGCAAACTGACCAAGAGGTCCTGGATTTTGTTTTATTCTTTCAAAAATATCTAACATTTTATTAGTGATTTTTAAGTAAAAAAGCCTTTTGTGATCTACAAAAAAGGCTTGATTTGTATAATTAATTTATTATTATTTGATGAATTCTGTTTTGAAGACTTCGTCATAATTATGAACGCAGTTATTAACAAAACCTTGTTCGGCCATCCATTTGTCGCTATACACTTTCGTGATATACCTTGAACCGTGATCCGGATAGATTAAAACAACGATATCGTCTTTAGAAAACTCGTGAGAATTGGCATACTGTATTAATGCCTGGGTAACTGCTCCTGTCGTATAGCCTCCCATAATAGCCTCTTTCAAAGCAATTTCACGTGTTCTGTAGGCAGACATCTCGTCATTTACCCTTACAAATTCATCCACTTTATCAAAAAGCAGGGCAGCGGGAATTAAATTTTTCCCCATTCCTTCAATCTGGTACGGATGAACATCTTCCTTATGAATTTCTCCCGTCTCGTGGTAGCTTTTTAAAATTGAACCATCGGCATCTACTCCGATTATTTTGATATCGGGATTTTTTTCTTTTAAAAATTTTGCCGATCCCGACAACGTTCCACCCGTTCCAGTGCATGCAAAAAGATGGGTTATCTTTCCTTTTGTCTGCTCCCAAATTTCCGGTCCGGTAGACTGATAGTGTGCATCAATGTTCAACTCGTTAAAGTATTGGTTGATGTACACAGAATTGGGTGTTTCTGAAGCAATCCTTTTGGCAACTTCATAGTAAGACCTTGGATCATCTGCGGGTACATTAGCAGGGCAGATGTACACAACAGCTCCCAACGCCTTTAAATAAGCGATTTTTTCGGGTTTTGTTTTATCACTTACTGCAAGAATACATTTATATCCCTTAATGATGCAAACCATTGCAATAGAAAATCCGGTATTCCCGGATGTAGTTTCTACAACTACTGAGTCTTCTTTTAATAAACCTTTTTTCTCGGCGTTTTCTATAATATGAAGTGCGATTCTATCTTTAGTGGAATGTCCAGGATTATATGATTCTAACTTGGCATAAACAGTTGCAGGAATATCTTTTGTAACAGTATTTAGCTTTACCATTGGAGTGTTCCCTATTAGGCCAAGGATATTATCGTAAACATTACTCATTATTTGTTATTTTTCAATAAAAATCTGACCGCAAAAATACAAAAAAATAAATAATTTCTAAACTTTTGTTTGATTTGTAAGTGCAGTTTAGATAAAAATCATTTTATTATTTGCAATCTTCGGTGTACTATGGTTTCAAATACCACGCCATTTTTTTTAAATTTTGTTAAAATCCACCTAAAATGGGATAAAAGCCTTATTTTCGCATAATTGATTTAATACTATGAAAAATTGGACTTTTAGGCAATGGAACACCGCTTTAGGATGGGTGATTTTCGTCATTGCATTTTTCACGTACTTGTCGACAATAGAACCCAATTTTAGTTTTTGGGATTGTGGCGAGTACATTTCTTCAGCAGTAAAATTAGAGGTAACGCACGCTCCTGGAGCGGCTTTATTCCAGATTGTGGGTGCTGTGGCAGCCATTTTTGCTTTGGGGAAAGGTGAAAATTATTCCATCGTAATCAATGCGATGTCTGCATTATTCAGTGCATTTACTATTTTATTTTTGTTTTGGACGATTACCCATTTTGTAAGAAGACTCCTGAACAAAGATTTTGAAGAAGTTACCATACACCAGGAGATTTCGATCTTATTTGCCGGTGCAGTGGGCGCTTTATGCTTTACATTCTCCGATACATTCTGGTTTTCTGCCGTAGAAGGAGAGGTATATTCAATGGCATCAATGTTTATTGCATTATTAGTCTGGTTGATCACAAAATGGGAAAATGAATATCAGGCGCCGGATAATGAAAGATGGATTATTCTTATTTTCTTCATTTTAGGGCTTTCTGTTGGGGTGCACATGATGTGTATGCTTGCTATTCCTGCAGTATGTTTAGTATATTATGCAAGGAATTATACATTTACCTGGAAAAACTTTCTTTGGGCAAACCTTATTACTCTGGGAATTTTGATCATTGTTTTCAAAATTATATTCCCTTTAATCATGACGATGTTCGGAAGACTGGAAATATTCTTTGTGAATGGTCTTGGACTTCCTTTCCACTCAGGAACGATTGTAGCCTTTATTTTAATGGTGGCAATTTGCTATTTCATGATTAAATATGGAAGAAGAGCAAAAAGAAATCTATATCAGACTGCTGCACTATCTATAGTATACATGATGATCGGTTTTTCTTGCTGGATGGTAATTCCTATCAGAGCAAATGCTAATCCTCCAATGAACCTTAATGACCCTGATACCGCTATTGGTATGCTGGACTATTATAACAGAGTTCAGTATGGAGACTGGCCTACTATTTATGGACAAAACTATACGGCTTTCCTTGATGCGAACGGAATTGAAAAAAATGAAGACGGAAGTTTCAAGACTGAGAAAAGCGGCGATATCTATGAAAAAGATGAGAAAACAGGAACCTACAGAAAAACAGGAGACCGTTTCAATTATGTTTTCAGTAAATCTCAGATCAGCTTGATGCCAAGGATGTTTAGTGAGGATAAAGATGTAATGGCTAATTATATCTCTATGTATGGGGCACCGGATTTTACCTTTAACTATGGCAATGAAGAGGTTGCTGATAACCCTCAGGCTAAACAGATTTTTGAAGAACTGAGAGGTAAATATGAAGACAAATCCATTACCGCAGCAGATTATCTGAAGGTAAAACCTTATAACCTGATTAATGTTCAAAAGCCTTCACTGGCTCAGAATATGAATTATTTCATTACGTTCCAGAACGGATATTATTTTGCAAGATATCTGATGTGGAACTTTGTCGGAAGACAGAATGACCTTGAAGGAAATATGGAAAGCACAAAAGGAAACTGGATCTCCGGTATTTCTTTTATTGATGATGCTTTATATGGAAACCAGGAAAAAATGCCGGCTAAATTCAAAAATGAAAGCACGGTAACCTTCTTTTTCTTACCATTATTATTGGGATTAATTGGGTTCTTCTTCCAGCTGAACAGAGACTTTGGAAGATTTTACGCGATATTATCTTTATTCATTATAACAAGTGTAGGGATTGTCTTCTATACAGGAGTAAAACCTTTTGAAGTAAGAGAAAGAGATTATGCGATGGTAGGATCTTTTTATGCATTTGCCATCTGGATCGGCATGGGAGCAGGAGCAATTCTGTGGTTCCTGCAATCTAAAGTTAAATCAAATGCGGCAAATATCGCTGCAGGAGTAGTGTTGTTGGGAGTACCTTTTATGATGGGCTTCCAGAACTATAATGTACACGATAGAAGCAACAGATATACGGCTTATGATTATGCATACTCCATGTTGAAATCATTACCGAAAGAAGGAATTCTATTCGTTTATGGAGATAACGATACATATCCTGTATGGGCAATTCAGGAGACGGAAAGATTCAGAGATGATGTGAAAGTGGTTAACTTTACTTTAGCTTCAACTCCATGGAATTTAGATCAGGTTAAAAGAAAAACATACAATGCACAGGGAATTCCAAGTCAGCTGACGCATGAAGATTACAGAGATGGTGTGAATGACCAGATCTATATGATGAAGAAAGAAGACTGGCAGGGCGTATTTTCTATGTTGAAAGAGCAGGGAGCTCCTGAAACGGAATTTGCTGAATTCAAAAAATATCTTGTTCAGGATTCAATGTCACTGAAAGAAGCAATTAATTTCATTAAGCATAAGTCTTCTGCTAAAGATGAACTTCTTAAAATGTATTTCGGAGAAGAAAAATTTGAAAAATATAATATCCTTCCAGTTAATAAATTCATTTTACCGGTTAATAAGGACAATGCCTTACGAGCTGGAATTATCAATCAGGCAGATCTTCCAAACGTAGCCAACCAAATTATGATTACTTATAAAGGAAACACTTTATATAAGAATAATCTGATCATGATGGATTTATTAGCGAACTTTGACTGGAAGCGTCCTATTAACTTCTCTTCAGGAGGAATCTATGACAGCGAAAATATTTTCTATCTGAATGAATATCTTCAGTTTGACGGTTTCAGCTACAGATTGATACCTATTCATACACCTCCAAGTGAGGATGGAGATATGGGAAGAGTAGATCCGAATTCTCTTTATAATGTAGTGAAAAACTACAGATGGGGTAACTTTAAAAACCTGAATGTTCATTTCGATGAAACAGCAACTTCAAACATTATTGGCTATAGAAGTTCTGCAAGCAGAGCCGCTTCTGCTCTGGCTCTTAATGGTCAGAAAGCTAAGGCAATAGAGTTATTAGATCTTGCTGCCAGAGAAATTCCTGCAGAAAAATACAATGATCCACGCTCATTAAGCTCCATTGTATCAGGATATATCATTGCCGGACAGGAACAAAAAGGATTGAAGCTGGCTGAAGTTCTTAAAAAAGGTATTTTTGACGAGTACGATTACTACCTGAGTCTTTCCGCATCAGATCAAAGCTATCTGAGAAGACAGATGAGAACAAAACCTATGGAATATTCACTAGTGGTTTCAGCGGTTACAGATGCTTACAATAAGATAGGACAAAAGGAAAAAGCTTACGATTATCTTGTAAAATCCATTGAGCCGATCGACAAAAAGTTTAATGTTTTTGTAAAAGATCTTCAGCAGATGGGTAAAGAAAAAGCAAGAAAGGAATCTGAAAACATCCAGAAGATCACTCCTTTTTATCAATATTTATTTGATATCATGGAACCTTTTGATTCTACGTATTCGAAAGAAAAAGAAAATCAGATCACCACAGCAATTATTAAAGTAACACAATAATAAATGACTAAAAGCGGAACTTCGGTTCCGCTTTTTTTTGTATTGGGATTCATAAATTTTAAGATTATATTTGTGAAATTAAAAATGCACAATGTCCGAAACGCAAATTAAAAAACTCCCTATTTATGCCGGCGCAATAACGGTACTTTTCAAGCTCCTTTTTTTATTAACCCATTATATTCAGGAAGATGCTTTTATTACCTGGCGTGTAGCCCAAAATCTATTGGATTATGGCGTAATAGGTTTTAATGGAGATACTAAAATTTCGGCTTCTACAACGCATTTATATGTTTTCATTTCTTATTTTTTTAATCTGATTTTCGGGAAAGAACATTTCATTGAACCTCTTTTGATTTTCAATTCCATTCTTTTTACCATTGGAACATTATTCCTTTCACATTTGGTCTTAAAAAATCCGTGGCATAAGGCTATTTTTATATTCTTACTGGGAATTTTGCCTCCAGGCATCAAGATTTCTATTCTCGGAATGGAATATGGAATTCTTTTCTTTTTGGAAATGGCTTTGCTGTATTATGGTTTTCATCAGCAGAAAAAATGGGCCTTTATCGTCCTTCCTATTTTGATATTATTTACAAGAATTGATACGGTAATCTTCCTAGGAATTGTATTTTTAGTAGATCTTTTTTGGAACAAAAAAATCAGATGGAACTATGTTTTAGGAGGTGTTCTGGGTGTTTTAACAACAGTGGCCTTCAACTGGTTCTATTTTGGAGAACTGGTGAATAATACGATTGTTGCCAAAAAGCTGCTGTACGATCATTCTTTCAACTTTCAGCAAAACCTGAATTATTTCATCATAAGTTTTGGAAATTTTTGGGGAATGCTGAAGCTTCCCGGGAATTTTAATATCATTACTATCGTCGTATTGATTTTTGAGCTTGTATGTTTTATTTATCTGATCAGGCAAAGAGACAAAAGAAACTATTTCTTATGGATGATTTTCATTTTCGGATGGGCAAAACAGCTTATTTTCCTTTCTCAGAAAAGTCTTTTTGATTGGTATTACTGGGTTCCGCAGCTTCTGCTTTTCGTTCCGGTTCTTATTTTCGTACTGGAGCAGAAAGAAAAAAGAAACTGGTGGATTTCTTCTCTTGCAGTGTTTTATATCCTTCCGATGGTGGCTTTCCAAACGATTCATTCCATTGCAACGGGAAACGGAGAGTGGAATTACCGCAGAACGATTGGCCTCTTCTTAAACACCTATGAAAAAGATAAAAATCAATGGATTTTACTTGAACCGGCAGGCTACGTGCCTTATTTTTCAGGATTAAAAACAATTGATGAAGTAGGGCTTGTAGACAAGCAAATCCAGGAGGAAGCTATAAAAGATAAGAAGAATTACTGGATTAATACCGTACAAAAAAGGAAACCTAAATATCTGCTTTCCTATGATAATCTATTCAAAGGAAAAGATGCAGAATACTATCAGGTTCATTATAAACTGTTAAAAGAATTCAGGGTAAAAGATCATTTGAAAAGCAATAATAAACTGCTGGAAAAGATCTATATTCTGAAACCTTCCGGAACGGATTATAATTTATATGAAAGGGTGAGAGATTAGGAGGTTGAAAAAGATAAGATTTAAAAATTTAAAGATTTAAAAATTAGTACTTTCACCAAACACCAAACACCAAACACCAAACACCAAACACTAAAAAACTAAAAATAATCATGAAATACTGTGCTTTTCTTCGCGGTGTCAATGTAAAAGGAACCAATATGAAAATGGCGGACGTATGCCAGGTCTTTAAAGATGCTGGTATGCAGGATGTGGGTTCTGTGCTGGCTTCGGGAAATATTGTTTTCTCTTCCGATAAAAAGGCTGAAGATTTAAAATTAATTTTAGAAAAAGCAATGTCAGAACGTTTTTCTTATGAAGCTTTTTTATTTGTGAAATCTCATGATGAAACACAAGCTTTCTGGTCCGGAAATCCTTTTGAAAAGAATGAAGATCTTCATGTCTATGCTTTTGTAGGAGCCGACGGCGTAGAAAATATCCTGCTGGAGGAATTTGAAAAAGCTTCCAAAACTGAAAATGAAAAAGCAACTGTTGTGAATGGGATTTTTTATTGGCAGGTTTCGAAAGGAAATACATTAGATTCCTCTTTTGGAAAGATTTTAGGAAGAAAAAACTTAAAAGACCAGCTCACCAGCCGGAATATCAATACTTTTGAAAAAGTTTTGAAGAAAATGAATTCTTAATAATCTAAATTTCTTCACAAAATCTTAATGGTTAAAAAATAATTAAACCATTAAGATCTATTTAAGTTTTAAGAACATTAAGCTTTTAATTTCCGATTCTGAAACTTTATAAGTATTTTTACTGAACTTTTAATTATAATAAAATGATTCAGTATTTAGATAATATCCACCACAAAGATTCAAAAAATTTCTTTCTTATTGCAGGACCTTGTATTATTGAAGGCGAAGATATGGCCCTTAGAATAGCCGAGAAAGTAATTGAACTTACCAATAAATATAATATTCCCTATATTTTCAAAGGAAGCTTTAAAAAAGCAAACAGAAGCCGTGTAGATTCATTTACTACCATTGGTGAAGAAAAATCTCTGGAGATTCTTAAAAAAGTCGGAGAAACTTTTAATATTCCTACGACCACGGATATTCATGAGAACGAACATGCTGCTTTGGCGGCACAATATGTAGATGTTTTACAGATTCCTGCATTTTTAGTGCGTCAGACCGATCTTTTGATCGCTGCGGCAGCTACCGGAAAATGTGTTTCTCTGAAAAAAGGACAATTTCTTTCTCCGGAATCCATGAAATTTGCAGTGCAAAAAATTACAGATTCCAATAACCAGAAAGTGGCAATTATTGAAAGAGGAAATTCTTTCGGATATACAGATCTAATCGTAGATTACAGAGGAATTCCTACTATGAGGGAATATGCTCCGGTAATTTTGGATGTTACCCATTCTTTACAACAGCCTAACCAGACTTCAGGCGTTACAGGTGGAAGACCGGATCTTATAGAAACTATCGCCAAAGCAGGAATTGCAGTGGGAGCAGACGGAATCTTTATTGAAACCCATCCAACCCCTGAAACAGCTTTATCAGATGGTGCCAACATGTTAAGATTAGATTTATTGGAAGATTTATTACAAAAATTAACAAGAATCAGAGAATCAATTTTGTAATTGTTAAAAAATACTTATTTTTAGAAATTCTTAAAACATTTCTTTTGAAAAAACTAGTTTTACCGTTGAGCCTTATGGTTCCCATGCTTATTTTCTCTCAAAATAAAAAAAGAGATACCACAGCAAAAGTAACCGATATTGAGGAAGTCGTTTTCCAGAAAAAAGCAGTCGGAAGAACGAATGACATTACCAATGTTAAGATTTCTGCGAAAGATGCTAAAAATGTAGCAACGATTGGTGGCGGGATTGAAGGGCTTTTAAAAACTCTTCCTTCTGTAAACTCCAATACCGAACTTTCGTCCCAATATATGGTTCGTGGTGGAAACTATGATGAAAACCTTATCTATATTAATGATATTGAAATCTACAGACCTTTCCTGATCAGGAATTCCCAGCAGGAAGGAATGAGTATCATTAACCCGGATATGGTATCTTCTGTTAACTTTTCAGCAGGAGGATTTGAACCCAGATATGGTGATAAAATGTCTTCAGCCCTGAATATTTACTACCGTGAACCTGAAAAATTTGAAGTTTCAGGCGAGGCGAGTTTAGTAGGAGGCAGACTAACTACTGGTTTGGCTTCAAAAAATAAAAAATTAACCGCATTGTTTTCAGGACGATACAGAAATACCAATCTTGTCCTGAACACACTGAATGAGGATACAGATTTCAACCCGACATACTGGGATTTTCAATCCTATATCAATTATCATATCAACGATAAATTCTCCCTTTCATTTATTGGATACTATTCCAAGAATGATTATGAGATGATCCCGAAACAAAAAACAGTGAATTTTGGGAGTACTTTACAGCCCATGACCGTAAATATAGGCTATGGAGGTAGAGAAGATGATATGTATAAGAATATGATGGGAACTTTTTCAATGAACTATAAACCATCCGATAAATGGAGGTTTACATTGGATACTTTTTCCTATCAGAACAGAGAAAAAGAATATTATTCAATAGCTTCCAGCTATGAAATTCAGACTTTTGATCCTGTTACCAATAATCCGGTGGCTACCTATGACGGTGGAGGACAAATAGAACATGCACGAAATGATTTGTTTGTAAGAACCTATGGAACACAGTTCAGAGCCCGTTTTTCACCCAATGTCAATACAGATATTGAAGTAGGTTTTAAATATGAAAAAGAAAACCTGAAAGACCTTACCAACGAATGGAAAGTGGTGGATTCTGCAGGATACAGCCTGCCATTGCCTATAAATGATCCGAGATTTGGAACTCCGGGAAATCTTGATCTCTTTTACCATATTGCCGGGAAAAACAGCATTGAGCCTACAAGATTATCAGCATATGCCCAATATTCTCAAAAATTTTATTGGGGAGCCAGTAAAGTATTTGTGAATGCCGGAGCCAGAGTATCAAACTGGAGTTTTAATAAAGAAACCATATTCTCACCAAGAGTTCAGTTTGCGATAAAACCTGACTGGGAAAGCGACATGCTCTTCAAAGTCTCGGGTGGGATTTACTATCAGGCACCTTTCTACAAAGAAATCAAGGATCTGGATGGTAACTTTAATTCCAATATCAAGTCTCAGCGTTCCATAAAGTTAATTCTTGCGAATGACTATGAATTTCAGATGTACGACAGGCCATTTAAGCTAACAACAGAATTGTATTATAAGAAAATGGATGACCTGATTCCTTATTATATGGATAATGTAAGGATCCGTTATTCAGGTAAGAATAATGCTACAGGATATGCCTACGGAATTGACACCAGATTGTTTGGTGAATTTGTTCCAGGAGTAGATTCTTGGTTATCCGCAAGTTATGCAAGAACTTTTGAAAATATTGATGGAAGAGGGAACATTCCGAGACCTACCGATCAAAGGTTCAGATTTTCTGCATTTTACCAGGATTATATGCCGCGATTTCCTTCTATGCGTGTAAACCTTACGTTAGTTTATGCAATGGGACTTCCAAATGGAGCGGCTGTTTTCACAGACCCTTACCAGTATCAGGCTACGTTGCCGGCTTATAAAAGAGTAGATATCGGGCTTTCAAAAGTATTCATTGATTCGAAAGATAAGAAAAAAAGATACGGCTTTTGGGGTAATTTTGAAGAACTCACATTAGGAGTTCAGGTTTTCAATGCCTTTAATATAACGAATAGAGTTTCCAATCAATGGATTACCAATTATAATTCAAATACAATGATTCCGGTTCCTGTTAATCTTACAGGACGTTTCTTTAATGTAAAATTAGAGTTTAAATTGTAATCAGTACAGTATTTACAACAATATAGAAAACTCCTGAATACGTTCAGGAGTTTTTTTATTCCGAATTCTATAACAACAATACAGAATTTTATAACAAGGGTCTCAAAGATATTTTTACCTTTGTACAAGCTAATGAAAAAGATTCTTGCCATACTATTCTCTATTTTCTACTTCGGATTTTCTTCCGGGGCAGCTTTTAGCGTTCATTACTGTATGCAAGAAGTGGCTTCTGTAAGCCAGAAAGTGGATGATCTTTGTAGTAAATGCGGGGTTAAAACAAAAAAGGACTGTTGTAAAACAGAAATTAAAGTAGTAAAAGTAGATAACTCACAGAAGACAGACCTGCTGACCATTGATTTCTTACCACAGCTTCCCGAAGTTTCCGATCATCATTTTTTCTTTGCAGATCGGTCTTTTTCTGCTACAAAATCTACGCAGATACAAATCAATGCACCGCCTGAATACAGGCCGGTTCCCATCTACCTCAATCATTGTAATTTTAGAATTTAGAATTCGTCAGTCGTCTGATATTGATATCATTAATGACGACAGGACTTGTCGCGTTCTTGCAGCTTCACATTATTCTTTATTCATTCTAAAATTTTAAAACAATGAAAAAATATATCATTACAGCAGTATTCTCTTTATTTTCAATGATTTCTATAGCAGCTCAGTCTAAATCTGATGCTCAGGTTTCAAAATTATATCAAAATTATCTTACGATTAAATCTGCATTGGCTTCAGATGATGCAGATAAAACCTCAAAAGCAGCCACAGATTTTATTAAAACGGCTTCAGCTATCGATTTAAAAGTACTGACAGAAGGAAACTTAAACACGTTAAGAAAAGATGCAACTGTTATTTCTGATGCCAGAAGTATAGATGCTCAAAGAGAAACTTTTTCCAATCTTTCAGACAATATGATCGCGTTGGCTAAAGAATTCAAGCTTTCAGAGAAACCAATATTCGTACAGTATTGCCCGATGGCAGATGCTAGCTGGTTGAGCAATGAAGAAAAGATCGTAAATCCTTATTACGGAAGTTCTATGCTTTCTTGTGGAAGTGTAAAGTCTACGATTAAATAATTTACTTATCTCTCTTTAAACTAACAGATTGTATCGTTTCATATCAATTTATTTTACAGTACATGAAGCGGTACAATGATCTTACAATTTTGAAATATTATGAAAAAATTGATAATGTTTCTGATGCTCTTGTTTTCTGTTTTCAGTTTGGCGCAAACAACAAAAATATATTATACCTGTCCGATGCATGCCGAAGTGGTGTCTTCAAAACCTGGAGATTGCCCCAAATGCGGAATGTCTTTGGTAAAAAAAACGGTCGCCATTAAACCTAAGGTTACTCCAAAAGCGGAGGCTAAACCCATATCTAAAACAGTAACAAAAGCTGCAGAACCCAAAATCCAGACTTCTAAACCTAAAATTAAGGCTGAGGATAATTCTAAATCCAGGCTGAAATCAGAGGTTAAAGCAAAAATAAAACCGAAAGCTAAAGAAATACAGGGACAAAAGCTTAACGAAAAAGGGAAACCAGCATCTGTGGTACAATCCCAGTCAACAGTTCAATCTCAAGCAAAATATACCTGTCCAATGCATCCCGAAGTGATTTCCAATCAACCCGGAAAATGCCCGAAATGCGGAATGGACTTGGTTGAAATAGATAATCAACCTAAAATAACCAGCAGTGAAAAGGAAAAAACTGTTTTCAAAAAAAATACCGAAAACGGGAAAATAAGTTTTGGTGGCAAAACCGTACGTTATGATTTATATGTAAAAGATACGATTGTCAATTTTACAGGACGAAACCGACACGCTATTGCAGTTAACGGAAAGCTGCAGGCTCCGACCTTATACTTTACGGAAGGTGATACTGCGGAAATCTATCTTCACAATATGCTGAAAGAGAGTACTGGATTTCACTGGCATGGGGTAATGTTGCCCAATGAACATGATGGTGTGCCTTATCTGACTACAAAACCAGTTCAACCCGGTGAAACCCATTTGTATAAGTTCAGGATTTCTCAAAATGGAACATACTGGTATCATTCCCATCAAGGACTTCAGGAGCAGATTGGAATGAATGGTATTTTGGTTTTCAAAAAAAGAGAAGGAGAACCTAAGACTGAATATAATGCTGAAATTCCTGTATTATTGGGAGATTGGAGTGATGATGATCCCATGCAGATTGCCAGAAGACTCCATATGGCCAATACAGATTGGTATGCCATTAAAAAAAATGCCGTTCAAAGTTATTGGGAAGCTATAAAATCTGGAAATTTCGGAACAAAGGCCCTCAACGAATGGAAAAGAATGGAAGCGATGGATGTAAGTGATGTCTATTATGATACATTTTTGATCAATGGACAGCCAAGTTCTGATTATTCTGGTCTGAAAGCGGGTGATAGAGTAAGACTGAGAGTCGCCAACGGAGGATCTTCCACATATTTTTGGCTCAATTACGGGGGTGGAAAAATAAAAGTGGTAGGAAATGACGGAAATGATGTGGTCCCGGTAGAGGTAGACCGCCTTATTGTGGGTGTTTCAGAAACCTATGATATTGAAGTGACGATTCCTGAAAATAAAAGTTTTGAATTTCGTGCAACTTCTGAAGATCGGGTAGGACATGCATCACTTTGGCTGGGGACTGGTGAAAAAATAGAAGCTCCGAATCTGCCAAGACTGATGCTGTTTGAAGGAATGAAAATGATGAACGGCATGATGGAAATGAGTGGAAATATGAAACCGATGAATATGACCATGGGGAATCAAATGATGGATATGAACGAAGTAATGTATCCTGAACTTCCGGAAAGTCAGCGGAAAATGACCATGAAACATATGAATGAAATGATGGGAGTTAAAACAAAAGACTCTGATGAAGCAGAAGATCATTCCCAGCATGCAGGAATGAACATAAAAGAAGAAAAACCGATAAAAAGGCTCTCTTATAATCTGTTGAAATCTCCTGAAAAAACAATTCTTCCGACTGATAGCGTAAGGCAAATGAAATTTACCCTTGAAGGAAATATGAATCATTATCTGTGGACGCTGGATAATAAAACTGTGACGGAAACAGATAAGATCCTTATTAAAAAGGGCGAAGTGCTGAGAATTACACTGTATAATAATTCAATGATGCGGCATCCGATGCACTTGCATGGTCACGATTTCAGACTGATCAATTCAAAAGGAGAATATTCGCCCCTGAAAAATGTAGTTGATATCATGCCGATGGAAACCAGCGTGATTGAATTTGCAGCCAATCAGGATGGCGACTGGTTTTTTCACTGCCATATTTTATACCATATGATGGCCGGAATGGGAAGAGTGTTCAGTTATGAAAATTCTAAACCTAATCCACAGCTTCCGAACAGAAAACTGGCTTGGAAAGACTTTATGAAAGACAATAGAATGGTAAGCTCAATGGCAATGCTGGATATCGCAAGCAACAAAATGCATGCTGAAACCATGACGATGTTCGGACCAAGATGGGCTAACCTGAATGAGTTTCATTCGAACTGGGATTTTGATCATTTTGACGGAAACTTTAAAGTGGGAAGATTCTTAGGTAAATTCCAATGGGCGCTTCCTTATGCAGGATTCAGAATCCAGAAAAACCATGAAATCATGGAAAGACAGATGGCGAAAGAATCAGGAATGGAAAATCACGGTAAAAAGACCTGGTTTGGACAATACAAAGCTTCAAAAGACCGATATGCATTTATTGTTGGAGCTCAATATCTTCTGCCGATGCTGATTACCGCTGATGCAAGTGTAGATCATAATGGTAAAGTGCTGTTAGAATTGAGCAGGGAAGATATTCCTATTTCCAGAAGAATCAGAGGGAATTTCAGTCTTAATTCAGACGGGGAGTTTACAACCGGTCTCCGGTATATTGTACAAAAATGGTTTTCAATTTCCGGAAATTATGATAACGAAATGGGCTGGGGAGCCGGGGTTACTTTAACTTATTAATACATTATTTATAGCTAAGTACTAATCCTTCAAGGTTTCCAAAATCTTGAAGGATTTTTTTCTAAAAAGTCACTTTTCCAGTTTTATAACTTTCTCAACCATCATCTTTTATGAATTTTAAAGCGTTAAAATATAATTTTCAGATACTTTTTTAAATCCGTATTTGTTGAAAAAATGATGCGCACCCGTATTGTTAATTCCACTTTCCAACATCATAAAGCTGATATTCCAGTTTTTGGATTCTTCTACCGCTTTTTCCAGTAAAGTACTGCCCAATGATTGTCCTCTAACGGATTGATCCAGCAGCATATCTTCCAGTACTGCATAATTTTTGAATCCGGTAATGATATTGAAAACCAGTATTCCGATAATCTTTCCTTCTTCATTTTCAGCAATCAGAATATTTAGTTTTGAATTCTGATCAGCCGTAAAACCGGAACTAAACTGTGTCGTTAATATTGCTTTAAGATTAGGATTCCAGTGCTGTGAATCCAGAGCTCTTCCGGAGATGATTTCACCGTGTGAGATGTAAGAATCTGTTTTATGGGTTATGAAAAAATCAACCAGCTCTTCAGTTCTTTTATTATCAGTAAGCCATTGTGTGGTGTAGTTCATGATTTTATTTCAAATTTTTCAGTTCGTTCAGTAATTGATTCTGTTTATTGATAAAATTTTCCAAGCTGTCAGTTTTTAAGGGATGAGCATTTTGGTATTTTTCTATTTCGGGAAGTGTTTTTTTGATCTGGAAAATTACATATTGATTATGTAGTTTTACTCTATTTTTATCAACTTCTTCAAGTAAATCTTTAATACGTTTCGTTTTTAATTGATACTTTTCAGAACTTGTTGCTATGGCTTCATTAATTTTCTGCTTTAAGACAGTATCATTTATTGCTCTTGTTAATGCATTGGCATCTGCATAATAAGCTTCGGTTTTGCCAATGACATCATTATATTGAGAAGTTACTTTTTCTGTTTTCTCATCTGTTTTCGTTATTTTCTCATCAAGAATTTGAAGGTTTTTATCACTTTTCATTAATTCTGTGTAAATCTAGTACACCATATTTTCATTGCGGCTGCTTTCAAAAGAACTTTTTACAGATGAATTGGCATTGTCAACAGCATTTTGTACTATTGGCTTGTTTTCAGGTTTATTTTCTGAACAGGAAACTAATGATAGGATTAAAATAGAGGAGAAGAGTATTTTTTTCATAATTTGTTTTTTTAATTTATATTTTCATTTCGACGACAGGAGCAATCTCTTATAAACTTTACATTTAAATAAATCTTAATGACTAATCAATAATTCATTGTAGAGATTCTTCACTTCGCTGCGCTTCGTTCTGAATGACAAGCGTGGTGGATGATTTATTATTTCAATTAGTTGAAGATCATGTGGAAATTGTTACAAAAAAAACGGAGCCTGAAACAGACTCCGCATACATTGTTTTGCGCTAAAATTTATTTACCTAAGTAAGATTTCAGGATCTTGCTTCTGGTATTATGTTTTAGTCTCTTAATTGCTTTTTCTTTGATCTGACGGACTCTTTCTCTTGTAAGATCGAAAGTCTCCCCAATTTCCTCTAAAGTCATTGGATGTTTTCCGTTCAATCCGAAGTATAATCTTACCAAGTCAGCCTCTCTTGGAGTTAAAGTATTCAATGCTCTTTCAATTTCAATCTGAAGAGATTCAAGCATTAGATCTTTATCCGGACTAGGAGATTCTCCTGAACGCAATACATCATAAAGATTAGAATCTTCACCTTCTACAAGAGGTGCATCCATAGACAGGTGTCTACCGGAGTTTTTCATAGATTCTTTGATATCTTCCTCACTCATATCAAGAACTTCAGCCAATTCTTCCGGAGAAGGAGGTCTTTCATTTTCCTGTTCAAGGTGAGCGTACGCTTTATTGATCTTGTTGATGGAACCAATTTTATTCAATGGCAATCTTACAATTCTTGACTGTTCTGCCAAGGCCTGTAAAATCGACTGACGAATCCACCAAACCGCATAAGAGATAAATTTGAAACCTCTAGTTTCATCATACCTTTTGGCTGCTTTCATAAGTCCTAAATTACCTTCATTAATTAAATCGGGTAAAGAAAGACCTTGATTTTGGTATTGTTTAGATACGGAAACTACGAAACGAAGGTTGGCCTTGATTAATTTTTCCAGTGCAGCTCTGTCGCCTGCACGGATTCTCTGTGCCAAATCTACCTCTTCGTCCGCAGTGATCAGTTCAACTTTACCAATTTCCTGCAAGTACTTGTCTAATGAAGCAGTTTCCCTGTTGGTAACCTGCTTAGTGATTTTTAATTGTCTCATTTATTTTCTCCTCAAAATAGAGTTACTATATATTATACGTCTGAAAGAGTAAAAAGGTTACACGTACTTTAATTATTTTTTAAATTAGTGCACTGCACATTCTTTTTGGTCTCATTTCCTGCTTATATTAAAGCAACTTTTACACCATTAAATTAACTATTTAATAGAGGTGGACTATACTGATTTTCATCATTTTATATGATGTTAAATGTTTGTTTATCAGTTATTTATTAAATAAAATTGTACCGCAAAAAAATTACAAAAAAAAGCGAAACCGAAGTTTCGCTTATGTATTATAGTAAGAATTATTTATTAGATAAAAGATAAAAGATAAAGGATAAAGATGTTTTTTAAAATACGATCTTCAACTATCAACTATCAACTATCAAGTATCAACTAAAACAATTCATTAAGCATTTTTGCCAATCTCAATCCACCGTATAAAAGCTGTCTTTCCATAGTATCATTGAATTTGTACTGGTAGTCGTAAGATAATTTTGAATCATTTGGCGTTTGTGCATAGATTTTATTTGCGATCTTATGAGAATCATATAACCAGTCTTCCAGAGTTCCGGATTGGATTTGTTTTACTTCATCGTTAGATTTAATATCCAGTAATCTAGAATATTCTGTATAGCTGTATTTCTGAGAATCTACTAATTTTCCATCCCATACAGAGTGTAGATTTGTTTTCTCCCCAAAATAAGTTACATTGATTCTGTTTCCTCCTAAATCATCAGCTCTTCCTACATGCAGTGGCTGAGCCAAATCTCCCATGATATGAATTAAAAAGATTAAGGCAATTTTTCTGTCTTTTTCAGAAGTGTTCTTGTCTTTAATCTGGCTGGATAATGTGTTTACTTGAGTATAAAGACTTGGTCCTGCCTGAGCTTTAAGATTCTGCTCAAAAGCTTTAAAATCCACCATTGGGTCAATATTTACATAATGCCATGATGAAGCCTGTTTCCATACCCCTGTGGTATCAGATTTAATGAAATCTGGCCAGTTTGCCCAATAAGCAAGACGTTCCTGACCCATTATTTTTCTGATTTCTCTCCTTGCTCTTCCGGAAAGATGATTTTCTGCGATTTCTGCAATAATTCTGTGCCCGGTCAATCCCCATGCATAAGAATACAGAGAAGAGGAAATGAATGCTAAAATCAGAATTTTAGAATAAATACTTTTCATTTTAAATAACATTTTAAAGGCACAAAGATACGGCTCGCTTTTCTAACTCGTGTTAGGATTTGGCTAATTTATTTCGTTTATTTAGATTAATAAAATTTAATCTGAATAAGACTTATCATATAACTGAAATTTATACTTCACTTGCTAATCCCATAATTTTGGTTTCAACAAAAAAGAAAGCTATTTCATAGATCTGGATGCTTTAGATTGCTTTATTAAGATTGTTATATTCTCTTTGAAATAGGTGCTTTCTATTCAGTTTTTTCTTCATACATTAATTAAATTATATTTTAAGCTTTAAAAATTCAATTATTTAGCATTTTAATGTAAAATTAATAGTCAAAATATTTTTCTACTTTACGAGATATATTATCTTTACAAGTCATAATCACGGAAACACTATGTATGAGAACAATATTGTAGATATGCATTACAATAAGCTTCAGACAGATTTTAAAGCTGAAGCGGTAGCCGTTAACCTTTTGAAGTATCAGAGAGCGGTAAGTAATATTTTTATAGAAAGACTCGGTATTAATGATCGCGCCTATTTAAAGGATATCAAAAGTATTTCGAGCAGTTACCTGGGGTTTGATGAAGAAGTGTTCACCATAGAAACCTATAGGGAAGGAATTTATGATTATCTTCCTGAAGGACTCTTTCATCCACCTTCATTGGGCGCCTCAAGAAAAAATGTGGATACGGTAGTAAGAGAGATCAGGAAGCAGAAAAAAGTGGAAGAGGACGCCCGTAAATTTTTCCAGCCTTTCGAATTGGAAATATTTTTTACGGAAATCAGCTCTCTTCTTAAAGAATTTGATTTTGAGATTACCAGTGATACGGACAGTTTACTGGAAACAGTAAGTGAGCTTTGGCCTTTGGTAAAAATGCTTGACAAGCAGCATGCGTATATTTTTATCTACATTTTGCCATTCTTTCATCAGATAAGAGGCGACAAAAAATGGTTTGAAAGATGCATGACGGCCTTTTTACAGATGCCGGTGGAAGTAACTTTCACTCCAAATGTGATCGACAGGATAGAGAAAAACGACAATTCTATGTTATTGGGAAACTCTACGCTGGGCGTTACCTATATTCCGAGTGGAAGACATATGGACGGACAACGGAACTGGGTAGTGAATATCGGACCGATTCCTTACGGAGAAATGACAAAATATATTGACGGAAGCCCATTCAGAAAAGTACTTCAGGCTTTATATGATTATTTTCTTCCTGTAACCGTGGATGTCGTGGAAAATTTTATTACCGATAAGAAAGAGTACTCATTTAGTCTTGAAGATGACGGAAGAAATGCAAACCGTCTTGGATACTCTACTTTTCTGTAGATTATTTTATTATATTTACAATCACCAACCAATTTTAATTTTGAAAAGAAACAAATGGAAATTTCTTCAGTAAAAGGTATCTTTCTCAGATATATTTTAATGCCTTTAATCGCTGTTATTATGATGTTTATCCTTGGGATAATCAGACGAAATAAACCGGCTATTAAAATTAAAGTAATCATTGTATACGTTCTTCTATGCAGTTTATGCCTTGCGTTGCCTGGATTTTTCGGGTTTGCAGGGAATTTGTTTAATCCTTACTGGTATCTTATCGCACAGATCATTTATCTTATTTTTGGGATTATCCACGTTAATCTGCTTCATAGATATTTCAAGAAACATATTGATTCGTTAGCAATGAATATCTTGTTTGAATCCATACTTACTCTTACCTGTGTGGTTTTAGGAGGATTCCTTTTTACTTTGATCTTCAATTGGATGAGTAACGGACTGGGCTATGCTGTAATGGCAGCAACAAGCATCCTTATTTTCTTTGTTCCCATGGTGTTTTATTACTGTTATATCCAACTTATCAGTATTCCATTTGATATCTATAAAACATGGAGATATTCTCCTGATCAAAGACTGCCGGACTTTGAAGGCGTTGATTTTGACCGTTTACTGGTACTAAATGTAGAATTAAGTAAAAAACTGGAAGACCCCAACAGATTCAGGATTAAAGCTAAAACATTACCAACAGGAGTTACTTTCGGAGACTGGTTTTATAGGGTTGTTGATGATTATAATCACAAAAACCCTAATTCGATCATTCACCTTACAGATCAGGAAAAAGAGCCATATTACTGGATTTTTTACACCAAGAAGTCCTTTTTCAGCTTCAGAAAATACATTGATTTTGATCATGATATTTCTACCAACAATATATCAGAAAATGAAGTGGTAATCTGTAAAAGGGTGATCCAGCATGAGGAAGAAGGAATTAAAAAACGACCATAATCACACAAAATTTTAAAAAGTATTACTATGATACAGCCTATTAAACATTTTGCTATCAATTGGGTAGATGGGATGAAAGTTTCCCAGAGACACCTTAATGATCAGGATAATTTCTTAATTGATACTATCAGAGATTCCAATTCACTAGGAATCACGACATACAATTATGGACTTTTGCCCATATCCAATGAATTTACAGACAGAACGATCTTTGATGTTCACAATACGGCAACCAATGATGTTCAATTGGTTATAAAGCACTGTACAGCGGTTACCATGGCAGGATATCGCATTGAGCTTAATGATAGAAGAGTCAGTGTAAAATCATTAGCCAGGTCTATGAATGAAGAGCAGGCAGACGGAGAATATTACATTTTAATCTCAGTAAATCCTTTTGATAAAGTACCTTTTGGAGATATTGATCCGGAGGAAATTCCGCCACGTCATCCCAACGCACAACCCAACCATCATATCGAGTTGCTTCCCGTAACTTCTTTGAACAGCAGCTATTCGGGAGGAAATTATCTTATTATTGGTAAAGTAGATTTAAAAGGGAATATTGCACAGGTAGATTCCAACTTTATTCCGCCTTGTACGTCTATTCAAAGTCATCCGGCGTTGCTGGATTATTACAACAGCTACGCAAAATCAATTGGTAATTTGCAGCAGTATGCCTTTAAGATCATTCAGAAAGCATCACATAAAAACCAAAATACATCATTAGCGCAAAACGTTAAATTTTTGTGTACCACGATGGTCAATACCTTTGGTGATATGTATTTCCAGTTCAGAAATATCATTCCTTGGCAGCCGCCGGTATTTTTAATTGATTCTTTTGCGAAATTGGCACTTCACCTTTATAATTCCACACAGGTTCTGGTGCCTGCAGAATTGGAAGAAATGCTGAATTACAGTTTAGAATGGAGTGAAATTGCACCTCATACACTATTGAACCAACTTTCTATTGTTGCAGAAACTAATTATGATCATCACAATTGTGGAGAACCTCTTTTGTATATCAATCAGATGCTGAAGAGTTTAGAAACTATTTTCTCCAAATTAAGTGAGCTGGATTATATTGGTCAGAGAAAAGAAAATATCATTGTTAATGAACAGGAAGTATCTTCAAACAGTAATCCAAAGAGAGGCTGGAGCGTTCTTGATTAATTTTAAAGATTTTAAAAATTTAAAAATAAATAATCCCGTTATATCTATTTCGGGATTTTTTGTGTAAAAGTATTATTCCATATACAAGTGAAATGATTAACAATCTTACCGATGAACATATATTTAAAAGACAAAAAATAAACATAAGATGGACATACATTCAATAAGAAAAGATACTAAAGGTTTAGCAGATAAAATATTTTTGAACAGTGCCGGTTCATCGCTGATGCCGGAAGTTGTGGTAAAAACAATGACTGATTATTTACAGCAGGAAGAAATGTACGGAGGCTATGAAACGGCAAACCGAAATGCTGAATTAATCAGCGGTTTTTATGAAGAGACTGCAAAATTAATCAATGCTAAAGCTTCGAATATAGCCTTTGCCTCAAGTGCTACAGATGCTTATGTAAAGGCTTTGTCAAGTATTTCCTTTACAGAAGGAGATTGTATCATCACAACAAATGATGATTATGTTTCCAACCAGATTGCCTTTATTTCATTGCAGAAAAAATACAATATAGAGATTATCAGAATTAAAAATCTTGCGGATCATGAACTTGATTTAGAAGATCTTGAGAAAATCATTCAAAGCCGGAACCCAAAATTAGTGGCGGTCACCCATATTCCCACCAATTCAGGATTGATTCAAAACGTGGAAGAAGTCGGAAAAATCTGCCGTAAATATGACGTTCTTTACCTTGTTGATGCCTGTCAGTCAGTGGGTCAGAAGGTAGTAGATGTTGAAAAAATAGGCTGTGATTTTCTTACGGCCACAGGAAGGAAGTTTATGCGGGGACCCCGTGGAACAGGTTTTTTATTCGTATCCGAGAACGTACTTTCTCAAAATCTTGCGCCTTTGTTTTTAGATATGAGTGGTGCAGTCTGGACAGAATTTAATGAGTATGAACTGATCAAAACAGCAAAAAGATTTGAGATTTGGGAAAATTCGTATGCTGCATTGCTTGGGTTTACTGAGGCCGTGAAATATGCCAACAATATCGGATTGTCAACTATCGAAAATTACAATCAAAAATTATCCTGGAAATTACGGAATGAGCTTCAGAATAAAGGTTTCAGAGTTCTGGATGAAGGAAATAATCTGAGCAGCATTATTACATTTTGCACTCAGGATGGCAGTATTGAAAGCATTCAGAAAGTATTAAAAGAACATAATGTATACTTTTCAGTAAGTCCTAAAAACGGAGCTTTAATTGACTTTACCCATAAAAATGTGAATGCTGTTATTCGTTTTTCTCCTCACTATTTCAATACTTATGATGAAATTGAAGAAGTGTTGGAGGTACTTTCAAAATAAAAATATTGGTAAAGAGATTATTTCTTTACCAATATTTTTTCAGTGGCTTTTTTACTGATCACCTCCTTCTTATCACCAATTTCTATGGTCATTGATTTATCAAAACTTTCTGTTTTAATCACTTTTATCTTAGTGTTAAGCAGCAGGTTTCTTTCCGTCAGGTAGCTTAAAAAGTTATCATCAGAAAGGGTTACCGAAGCAAAAACTACCGTATCTCCATCTTCGCAGTTACTCAATTTTTGCAGATCCTGAGCAATAATATTTCCGTCTTTATCCGGAATGGGCTCGCCATGAGGATCAAATTTTGGGTAATCCAGAATTTCGTCCATTTTATCAAAAAATAGTTGTGAATGTACATGTTCCAGCTGTTCAGCAATCTCGTGCACATTTTCCCATCCAAAATTCATGGTTTTTACCAAAAACATTTCAGTCAGTCTGTGCTTACGGACGACTAAAGCGGCTTCCTGTTTTCCTTTTTCTGTGACAATCAGTGGTTTATAGGTTTCATAAATGACCCAGTTTTTATCCGCGAATTTCTTCATCATATTATTGACGCTCGGCATTTTTACATTTAAAAATTTGCTAAGTTCGTTGATCGTCACTTTCCCTTCATTGTCAACTAAATGAAACAAAGCCTTCAGATAATTTTCTTCTGTTAATGTTGTTCTCAAAATGTTAGATGATTTTCATTACAAATCTAACAAAATATTATTGAAATTTTGCTCTTGTTATTTTAACTTTTTTTAATTTTGCAAGATGAAATTTTCATTTAAAAACGACTATTCAGAGGGCTGTCACCCTAATATTTTACAATCACTTTTGTTGAATAATACGGACCAACAGGCAGGTTATGGCGAAGATCAGTATTCTTTACAGGCTAAAGAATTAATTAAAGAAAGAATTAAAAGTCCAGCTTCAGAAATCTATTTTGTTTCCGGAGGAACTCAGGCTAATTTAATTGTAATTTCTTCTCTTTTAAAACCATATCAATGTGTAATTTCCGCTTCCACGGGCCATATTTTGAACAATGAAGCGGGAGCTATCGAAGCAACCGGTCATAAAGTTTTAGGTATTGAAACCGAAGACGGAAAAATTTGTCCTGCCGATATTATTCCTATTCTGGAAAACCACTCCAATGTTCCCCATCAGGTGATGCCAAAATTAGTGTATATTTCTAATTCTACAGAGTTAGGAACCATTTATCAGGCTAAAGAATTGGAGGAACTTTCTGCTTTTTGTAAAGAACATAAACTCTACCTTTTTATGGATGGAGCGAGACTTGGACATGGACTGACCGCAGAAATAAGTGATCTTACTATTGAAAAAGTAGCCGAATTAACGGATATCTTTTATTTAGGAGGAACCAAAAACGGTGCATTGATAGGAGAGGCGATTATCATCAATAATCCTGCTATTCAGGAAGATTTTGGTTTTAATATCAAACAGAAAGGAGCATTATTGGCAAAAGGAAGACTGCTGGGAATCCAGTTTTTGGAGTTGATGAAGAATGATCTGTATTTTGATCTCGCAAAACATGCTAACCAACAGGCCATGAAAATGAAAAATGCCATGGCGGAAAGGGGAGTACAGTTTCTTTCAGATACCTATACCAACCAGATTTTTCCGGTGATAAGCAATGAGATGATTGAAATTTTATCTGAAAAATTTGAGTTTTATGTCTGGAAAAAAATTGATGAAGAATATGCTGCGATCCGGCTTATTACTTCCTGGAATACCAGTGATGAAGCTGTAGACAGCTTTAATGAAATGATTAACAGTAAATTGTCGTAAATAAAAAAACAGCCTGATCAGGCTGTTTTTCTTTTTTAAGTTGACAAGAATTTTTAATTCTCCTGATTGAGTATCTTTTTTATTCCCTCAACAACTTCATTTTCAAATCTTTTTATCTTTTCTTTCTTCATCATTACATAAATTCCGATAGGGAAGTACAGAATAAGAAAAAAGCCAGAATCTAATTGAGTTTGTGTAGTTATTTTTCCTGTTTCAGGATTGGCATTTATTTTCACATTTCCTGTCAGAGTAAAGCCACTGGTGCGGACTTGCAGTGCTCCAAAGTTTGTTTGGATTTTGTATTGAGGAAATGTTTTCTTTAGTCCTTCAATAAGTTCAGTTTTTGAAAATGGTTTTAATTGTAAACGCTGCATAGTTAGTTATTAATAATTGTTGTTAAATGTGCGAAACATTTTAATAGCAAATACTATGCAACTATTTCATTTTTCAGGGAATTATCTGTTTTAAAGAATTTTATTTTAAAGCTTTATTCACGAGAGTACAATCTGCTGAAGTCAATTTTTGTCCGCTGGCATAATTTATTTTTTTCTCATCAGCATATTTTGAATGTCCACTTTCTTCTTTATGGTCGCCAATTCCCTCAACCAAAGTATTACTTTTCTGAATGAAGAAGATATCGCTTTTACTTTTTGAACCTTCCGCCGCAAATTCATACGTTAGTTTTAAGGTATCTCCTGATTTAAAACCAGTTACGTCACCTTTTGAGCTGTCTTTTTCACTGTTTTTGTAGAATAATTTTCCAGTAACCGTTCCCAGATTATCATCAATAGATGCAAAAACAGTATCTTTTCCGGTTACTCCCATGTAACAGAATGATTTCGAACCTAGCGTATCTACTACTTTTTCAACAGTCGCTACAGAATCATTATCAGCTTTAAGAGCTGGAGTTTCTGTTTTTTTATTACAGTTCATTAAAAATATTGATAATGAACCCAATACGATCAATTTTTTCATACCCATTGTTATTATGTTAAATTCAATTTCGTTTAAGGCTAAATTAATAATAGTATTTGTATATGAAAGTAAATTATCTATAAATTAAAAATTATTTTTTGATTGTAAGCAATTTATTAACGTAAGTTGCTGACTATAAATAAGAAAGAATTAATGATTTTCTAATCGCTGAGAATCGCTTAAAAAAAATATTTCTGTATCTTTTCCCGTACATTAAAAAATAAGGGCAGTAGAAAATATCCGAAAATAAGATAATATATCTGCTGATTTTCAAAATTAGAAAATGATTAGAAAATATGAAAATTTTACTATTTATTTTTGCAACCGCAGATTAATGCTGATTTTGCAGATTTAAAAAAATAGAGTTTTGCTTAATGTAAAAAAGTGGCAAAGCCCCAAGCTGAAAAATTTAAACTTTTAACATTCCTCTGAAACCTCTTGCTGCATAATAAGAATCTGCTCCGTTGTGATACATAAAAACTGTATCGTAACGTCGGTCACAAAAAATAGCACCTCCAAGGTCTCTGATATTTTGAGGAGTCTTTACCCAACTAGAGGTTTTCAAATCCAGTTTTTCTATTTCCTGAAGTTTGCGGTATTGTTCTTCTGTTAACAGTTCGATTCCCATTTCCGCTGCTCTATCAATCACATTGCTTTCAGGTTTATTTGCTTTTCTGGATTCCCAGGCTTGTTTATCATAACAAAGACTTCTGCGTTTCGGACTTTCGGGTGAACAGTCGGTAAATATATATTCGTCTGTTTTTTTGTCATAACCCGTGACATCGGGTTCACCTTCTGTTTGTTCCATCTCATTCAAAGACCAGAGCTTTTCAGGTGAAGCTTCTAATTTTAATTGAATTTTTTTCCAGTCAAGATTTTTATGACGGTTTATATTTTTATCAAACCGTGTTTGTAATATTTTCAGTAGATCCTGAGTTTGTTCGGCAGATAATTTTTTATTGTTTTTCATAAGATTAGTTTTGATATTTAGATTTGTGTTCAAATATATTACATCATTTTTCTTTCTGCCGGTCTGAAATACCATGATATGATGGTAAGGACAAGAAGGAGTAACGATGCAAATATTTTACTGAAGTTGTGGTCTGATGCTAGATGGGAAATAATAGCTCCTGACATTACGAAGAAAAATCCTGCATAGGCCCATTCTTTTAATAATGGTCTTTTGGGGATGAGTATTGCGGTCACGCCTAAAATTTTCCAAATTCCAATAAGGGTCATTAGATATAATGGATATCCCAGATGGATAAAATTTTCTACTTCATCTTTATTTTTCAGGAGTTGTACAGCTGCTGTTGAGAGCATTCCTAGTGATAGCCATGCTGTGAAAATCCAGTAAATAATAGTGTTTCTTTTTCGGATTTGAGTGGGTGTTTTCATGGTTGAAAGTATATAGTTAATCGTTAATTCCTTTTCCAAGAAGGATGTGTGGAATGTACTTTTCAATTCTGGATTCTCGGGTTTTAGATTGTTTTGCAGCAGAAAAGTAGAGTAGGTAAGCCCTTTGTCTTCCGGGTGTTAGCGATTCGAAAGCCTTTTTTAATTCAATATTTTCATTTAATTGATAATTAAATTCTTCAGGCATTTCAAATTCTTTTGTTTCTTTTAATACCACTTTCAATCCGGCCTTTTCTACTTCAACGGCTTCATACATATACAACTTTATTTCTTTTTCCAAATCATTTATTTCCTCAAGACTAGTGAACCGGATTTGTCGGGAAGCCTGCACATTTTCAGATTGTTGGATCAGTATTTTTTCTGAATCGTTTAGTAATGCTCCTTTGAAAAAGAGCAGAGCACAATATTCTTTAAATCCATGGATTAAAAAAATATTTTTTCCATGATAAGTATAACAAGGGCATCCCCATTTTACTTCCTCCTCAAGTCCGATGTCCTGAGCAATCGCTCTCAATTTTTCAAACTCCTGCTGCCACTGTTTGGCCTGATCGAAAAAGAAATCTGCTTTTGGATTCATAGTATTCGTGTTAAAATGATAGACTGTTATTTTAATGTATTTCCGATTTCCTGAAGGCGGTTATGAGCCATGTTCAGTCCCTGTGCAAATGGAAGTTTCAGGATTTTATTCCGGTAATCTACTGATTGATAGATAGTATGAATTGTAATCTTACTTGTAGTATCACTGGTTTTTTCAAAATTTAAAAATTCCAGTTGAACAGGAAAAGGGGTATTTTCCATCTGGAAAGTCCGGGTTATTTTGTGATCCGGGAGAAATTCATGGATGGTTCCGTTAGCCCGGAAAACAACTTCACCTTCAGGATTTGATGTTTCAAACTGATAGCCGCCATGGGGTTTATTTTCAAGTTTCAAGACTTTGGTTCCCATCCATTGTTCTACAATTTCAGATTCTGTATATGCCTTGAACAGGAGTTCTACCGGAAGATCAAATTCTCTGGTAATCAGGATTTCCTGTTTGTTATCTTCGGCATGAATTTTAGTTTTGAGTTCCATTTTGTTTGGTTTTTTATGACTTATAATTTTTCATCACATTTTCCAGCGCATTGAAGCGGTCGTCCCACATTTTACGGAATGGTTCTATGAAATTTGCAATTTCCTTCATTTTATTAGGATTAAGATGGTAAATCATCTCACGTCCGTTTTGTTCCTGAGTTAATAATTCACATTCTGTAAGGATCTGAAGATGCTTGGAAACAGTAGGTCTTGCAGTATCAAAATTGGATGCGATGGCACCTGCAGTCATAGATTGCGCTGCCACCAGCATCAGAATTGATCTTCTGGTAGGATCAGCAATGGCTTGAAAAACATCTCTTCTCAAATTCATCGTGTAGTTATTTGACTACAAATATAAATGAAGTTATTTGACTACACAAATTTTTTTGAATTTAATTATATTTTTTTTTATTAAGTGATTTAATGGGCCAAATTTAGTCTTAATTTTAAGTCACGTATTATGCTATCTGACAGGACAATAAGGTTGATAATGGAGTAGATTTTCAAAGGATAAAATCCCTGAAAAAAGTGAATTATTTATTACATATAATATTTTAAATTACATGTAAAAGACATTAAACTTATGACCGTCAGGATCTGCAAATACAAAACCATAATAATTTTCGCCAAAACTTTCAGGTGGTGAAATAATTTTTCCGCCTGCATCTTTAACTTCTTTAGCCCACATATTTACCTGATTTTTACTATCTGCAGATAATGTAAAAACTATTTCATTGGCTTTATTAGTGTCAAAGAATTTAATATCGTTTAGATTAGACTCCAGAATTGGCTACAGCCAGATTGCACCAGATCTTTTTAGGTTTCATATTATTTTATTTTTGGATAGGATAAAGGTATTATCTTTTATATAGATAAAACTTGTCCTGTGGCAATATTTTCTATGCTTGGTCTCTCAATATAAAAATCCTATAATTTATATTATGTTAAATAGGTTGTGTTTTCCTATTTGAGATAATATTAATTAAAAGCTTACTATTTAATTTATTACAATATTTAAATAAAGGACATTACTAGTTTTCCTTTACAATTCTATTACCAGTAAATAATCCTTTGTGTAAAAATTCATAACAAATATGAAGACAAAATTATTGCTGCTATTTTAATTGTAAGTTAATTTTTTTGAGATTATTTTGAATCACAATATGTCTAACACCTGAACCTTTTATGACTTAGTTACTACATGTTTATGGTTGATCCCCCAATCCTTCATTGCGTAAATAAGCGGTGTCAGTGTATCAGCATACGGTTGTAATTTATAGGAAATTTTAACAGGATAATCATTAATCACAATTCTCGATACTAATTTATGCTGTTCCAAATCTTTCAATTCCTTGGCTAAAACCTTAGGAGTAATACCTGGAATAATTTCCTGAATGTCGGTAAAGCGATCGTTCCCTACTCCAATAGAAATAATAATAGGAAGCTTCCATTTTCCGTTGATGACATCCAGAGTGTCACGAACAGGTTTAATAGTCGAAAGACAATCACAATGCATTTTTTTTGCCATATTTAATCCTTGTTGCGTTTACAAATTTACATTAATTTCTTCCATCACTTCTGCGAATAGCCGAGCTAATTTTATACGGTCTTCAGGCGAATACATAGTTGAAATAACTAAAATACTGTAAAATACAATTCCACTTTCCTTTGGGAAAGCACTATCTAAATGAAAGTAAATCATCTGTATCTTTGTACTCAATAAATAAGAAATTATTAAAAGTGGTTAAAGTTTAGGATAATAGAAAAAATATCAAATAAAATTATAAAAGAATGAAAATAGGAATTATAGGTACTGGTGCTATTGGTGGTACCATTGCAAAAAAAATGGCTTCAGCTGGTCATAATGTAAAAGTTTTTAATGCGGACGATGAGCAAAAATTAAAAATTCGTGCAGAAGAATTGGGGGTGTATGCTTCTACAGTAACAGATGTAGCGAAAGATGTAGATGTGTTAATTATATCATTACCAACAGCGGTTATTGCAGATCTGCCACGGGAATTTATAGAAAGTATTCCGGAAGAAACTATTGTTGTAGATACTTCAAACTACTACCCTTTTCGTGACCAATCAATTGACGAAATTAAACAAGGTAAAACCGAAAGTATCTGGGTTTCAGATCAATTGGGAAAGCCTGTGATTAAAGCTTTTAACAATTTGCTGGCCGAAACACTTCTAAATAAGGGAAAGAGCGAAGGCGCTGTCAACAGGATTGCAATGGCTATTGCCGGAGACAGTGCTAAAGCCAAGAAAATCATCGCGGATTTAGCTAATGATGCAGGTTTTGATACAGTTGATTCAGGTAGTTTAGAAGATTCATGGAGGCAGCAACCGGGTACACCAGCCTATTGCACTGAGTTGAATGCTGAAGAATTGCAACAGGCATTGCAGGAAGGTGATAAAGAAAAGGCACCCGTAATTAGAGATTACATCATCAGTCAGTTTACTGGAAATAATGATTCACCCAAATCACATGAGGAGATAGTAAGTCTTAATAGAGATCAGTTTCCGATAAATCCTAAAACAAGAGAAAGTAAATAGCTTTAAAAAAGTACGTATCACTACTTGTGTAACGTACTTTTTTTGATGATTTTTCTCAGCCTTCTCTGTAAAAATAATTTTTGTGATTCCTATTTAATATTTGGATCTTCCTATATTGATAGTATTAAAATAGCTATGACAACCTCAAAGACAGCGTACAATTAAGAACCTAATTGGTTAACTTTATCAAAATAAAACTTTCCTTCTTTAAAATATCCGGAAATAAAATACCTATTATCATTTGCAGAGAAATAATCTTTTTTCTTATCATAGGACACCAGTATTTTTTTACCAGAGACAGAATAAAATTTAGTTTTATCCGTAAAATTGATTCTCACATTGAAATCAATCTTATCCACAGAAAAATTAGCCCTTAATGTATTCTTATTGTTAGGTATAATTTCGTGATCATTTATTTTTTTAATAATAAAATTATTCAACGTAAAACCTTTAAATTCTTTTTTTGAGAAAAATTCCAGTTTTTTTTCATCGGTCATATTTTCCAGATCCACAACACTGGCATTGTTATCAGAATTAGAGATTGTTGTGTTTTCTTTTTTGCAAGAAATAGTAAAAATAATAACACTCAAAGAAATTAAATAAAACTTTTTCTTCATTTAAATTTATTTAATTCAATATAGTAAAAAAAATCAAACAATATAAAAGCTTTATACTATTCAGTATTTTAGAATTACTGAATTTATGCGGTTTTATCAGCGTTTAGCTATCAGTTTAGAAGCTTTAAAGTTGGTTTTATCTTTAAAGTATTTGTATTTTTACCATTCTAATTTTTATCAATGTCAATTTTTTCAGATAATATAAGGCTTTTGAGAGGTAAGCAGGGGAAAACTCAACGTGAAATAGCCGAACATTTACACATCACCCGTTCACGTTATATTTCTTATGAAAACGGAAGATCCCGGCCCCCAATCGACGTACTGATTGCAATGTCAAAATTTTTCCATGTAAGTATTGATCTTTTATTGTCTGTAGACATTACAAAATATCCTTTGGAAGACATGCTGAAACTTCCTGATAACAGGATTGTACTGCCGATTGTGGTAGATCAGGAAGGAAATGAAAGCATTGAGATTGTTTCCCAGAAAGCTTCAATGGGGTATTTGGCAGGTTACAGCGATCCCGGATATATAGAAAGTTTGCAAAGAATTTCTTTTCCGTTTCTTAAAAATGGAAAATTCAGGGCGTTTCCTGCTGACGGAGATTCGATGCCGCCATTTAAAAACGGTTCTTTCATTATCGGAAAATATATTGAAAGCATCAGTGAGCTTAAAGAAGAGAAAACTTATGTTTTTGTGACCTCCAACGATGGGATTACTTACAAAAGGTTCAAAGAGAAAAAAGAATATTCAATCACTGTAGCTGCAGACAATTCGTTTTATGATCCGTATGATATTCCTTTGGAAGATATTCTGGAAATATGGCAGTATGCTTCAGGGATCTTTCCTGAGGATTTTTAATCTGTATGAATCATCACATATAAAGCCGTTTCTTATTTTTGAAGCGGCTTTTTCTTGTAGAATGTGTAATTAATTCTATTTTGAAAGTTGTATTTATCTTAAAAGTATTAGAAATCAGTTTATAAAGAAGAAATATAAACTTCTATTTTTGTCCCGTCATAATTAAATGTTCCATCGGGATTTATTTTTCCCAACACCCATTTTAAATCTACCGGTACAGACCATGCGGTTCCTAATGCCAATCCATTGACTGACCGGATTTCATTTCCGTTTCCGGTACTTATCGCTGAGTGAAACCAGGTTTTATCAATAAGCCTGTAAAAACCGATCGCTTTTCCTTTGGGAATAACAGAATAACCATTCCATTTTTGTCCTCCTGAATAATTAAATTTATTCAGCCACTTTTGTCCATATAATTCTACCAAATCGTCAGGTGCTATTCCGGAACCCAGCATGTATAATGCATATCCAACCACATCGTGGCATACTCCACTGTTGTATTTTGAAATATTTTCCATACCTGACAGCATTGCATTCGCAATCGGTAGCCTTTCAGATTTCGATAACTGAGCTTTTTTAGCTCCTTCTGCTGTTACAAATGACATATGTTTTCATTTTAATTTAAAAAATATAATGCTTACTGGTAAATATAGTTCTTTTAAATTAAATCACAAATGTTTGAATTTTATATGATTTTAGCAATTAAAATCCCTGCAATAAGAGCCAGAATGATAAAAATAATCTGTTTCATATAATTGGGTTTATGGGTGTTTAATTCTTGCTGAAGCTGTGTATTTTCTTTTTGATAGGTATCCAGCTTAGCATTTAGTGTAGCTGTTTTTTCATTTACGGCAGCCTGAATATTTTTCTCATGAAGAAAGGCGATTTCGTTTTTATACCGATCCATTTCTTCCTGACGCAGCTTCTGCTGATCTTGGAAATTTTTTTGTAGATCCTGGGTCTGCTTTGCAGATGCTTCCTGAAATTTCTGGAATTCATCATTTTTTTTTGCCAGCTGTTCAGAAAGCATTTTCAGCTGTTCTCCATGTTTTTCGGAAAGATCTTTTTTAAGTTTTTCAACTTCATCATTGCGCAGTTTTAACTGATCTGTAAAAGCTTTATTCTGGTTTTCTGCCTGTTCCTTAAATGCTTTTTGAGCGGCTGTAAACTCTTCATTCTTGTTCTTCAACTGCTTTTCCAGGGTGGTTACCTGTTCCAGGAACTGTTTCACCATATCTTTTTTTACTTCCTCAATGAGTAAAGCTCTGGAATTGGACTTTTCATGGGACAGTTTTTCTATAATAGAATGCAGTCCGGCTCCGTAATCATGCGGAAGATGGAATCTTCTGTCAGCAAGTTTATCCAGTAGCGTTTCATCCACTGTATGACCAATGGCAGTAATGGTAACGGTGTTGAGAGCAATGAATGTTTCGGACAGTTTCAGGTCGTTGAAAGCTTCCAGGCTCTGTCTGTCTCCCCCACCTCTTACTAACGCAATAATGTCATAATTCAGCGCTGTGATTTCACTTAATTTTGAAAGAATCGAAGTTGAAGATGTTATATTACACGTATATTCTGAAATATGAAAAAAAGCCTGTGATACATCCAGTCCTTCTTTAAAATCTTTCTGAACAATGGCATTATGCCCATAGATGTTGGCAATTCTTATTTCTTCATTTTTCAGGATTTTATCTCTGATTACTGTTTCCAGATCTTTTGATCCTTTTTCCAGTTTTTTCTGGATCAGTTCATAACGCAGCAGCTCTTCTTCTGATATTGCTTTTTCTTCCTGCTGGATAATCTCATCAACTACAAAACGAAGTTCTATGCTTGAATTTTTTATGCTTTTTTCGATGAATCCTTTTAAGGTATAAATTTCATTATTGATGATGGTACTCCGCATTAAAGAAGATATGCGAACTCCTATACTGGTGTTGTCTCCTTCAGAATACAAATAATCATAATAATAGTTTCCATAGGCTTTACCACCGCCATAAGAGTATTTTCCTTTCAGGTAAATGAGATTTACCGTTGCGGGCAGTTTTAATGCATTACTGAAAAGCCCAATAACTGAAGCCGGCGAATAAATGGGGTAAGTAATTTCGTTGTCTGACATTTGATGGTTATACCCAAGAGTTTGAAATTTCTTGAAGTATCTATTTTCAATGGTGATTTGCAAATATATTATTTTCTTTTGTTGAAAAAATACTATGGAATCATAAAATATATTGAAAATAAATTCGATTCTTCGGAACTCAGTATCTAAACTTTAAGTAAGCGTTTACGGCGAATAATCCGAAAGCTACAAAATAGAGTCTGGAAGAATAAATAAAAATATTATATTTATTTCTCAAAAAAAAAATACTGGTTATGCCGACTGAAGCGTCTCACAAGCTGATTCCTATGACAACCTTTGTAATTGAATATTATTCAAACGAAGGATATGCTGATTTACAAACATTAGCTTTGATGAAAAACTATGCTAATTTCCTTAAAAAGCCGCTAACGCTTGGAATGTTTGTCCCTGTTGATCCAAAAGGAAACGTGTTGAAAATGCCAAAAAATTATACCATTTGGAAAACACTTGAACATAACAATGGAAAAGATAATGAAGGTGTAGGATCTGAAGAGCACAAAATGTATCAAAAAGCTGAACAGCAATGTTTTTTTGAAGAATTCAGAATTGATTATAACGGATATTCAGTCGTAAGAATCGTAGCCTCCTATGATGCTTCTATTGAATTAACTTTTAATAAAAGTGACTTAAAATCGCCGACATTTAATGATATTGAATCCTTTACTATTTTTGATGAAATATATTTAACGCGTGCTGCTTTAAAAGCAATTGGCATTAAAGCTAAATAATACAATAAGGTATAAGTAGGGAAAGAAATGGCTAGCCATTAGAAACCATATTGTGACCAAACTAATGAATTTTTAGTATTGGTAAAATATTTTCAATTAAGTTTAATTTCATTATAAGAATAAAAGATTTGAAATTACCATTTTCTTATTATCAAAATCAGGATGTTGTTTTTCTGGCAAAAGACCTTCTGGGAAAAGTACTTTTTACTGAAATTGAAGGAAATATTACCGCGGGCATTATTGTTGAAACGGAAGCGTATTTCGGGATAATGGATAAAGCATCTCATGCGTATGGTGGCCGACGTACTGACCGAACTGAAACTTTATACCATGATGGAGGAATTTCCTATGTGTATCTATGCTATGGCATTCATCATCTCTTCAACATCGTGAGCTCTGTTAAAGACGAGCCTCATGCAGTATTAGTGCGGGCTGTTGAACCTTTGATAGGTAAAGAGCTTATGGAGCTCAGACGGAATATGCCTGCTTCGAAACCTGCTATTTCTTCCGGCCCCGGTTCTGCTGCGAAAGCTTTAGGAATTGACCGTTCTTTTAATACTAAAGATTTAACCGGAGAAGAAATATGGATTGAGGATCATAACACTAGATATACACCGGATGAAATTACCGCCGGACCTCGTATAGGAGTTGCCTATGCACAGGAAGATGCTTTTTTGCCTTGGCGTTTTTTTGTAAAGGGTAATCCATATGTAAGCAAACCTAATAAATAATCTACTGTATTCAAGTTATGTTAACCGATATCCTCACTCATCACCTGACCGTCGTTTTTTGCGGAATTAATCCGGGATTAAAATCCTCGGACGACGGGCATCATTTTTCAGGAAGAAGCAACCGTTTTTGGAAAGTTCTGCATCAGGCTGGATTTACTCCTTACCAAATTGAATCGGAAAACGACACCAGTATTTTAGATTTTGGATATGGATTGACCACCGCCGTAGCGAGACCCACATCCCGTGCAGATGAGCTTTCTCATGAAGAATTTGATCATTCTCTTGAAATTTTCAAACACAAAATGAACCAGTTTCAGCCTAAATATATTGCTTTCCTAGGTAAGGCGGCGTATAAAGCGTTCTCTGGAAAAAAGGAACTCCAATGGGGACTGCAGGATGAAGTTTTTTGTGGAGCTAAAGTTTGGGTATTGCCAAATACAAGTGGCCTGAACCGCGGATTTAGTCTTGAAGATCTTGTAATCTATTACCAGGAATTTTATAAAAATATGTAAATAAAAATGTACTCATCCAGAATAATTTGATAAGGAATTTCATAAACATTCTCCGTTGACCGTTATTGGGAGATCATTTTTTCTGCGGAGATTTTACAAAGTAACGTGTTCTATCCTGTTACATCATAAGCGGTTAATCTTTTCAAAATGAAGTCTATTTTAGAATAAGAATATTTGCTTTTTTGCTTTTGAATTTAATACGTTTTCATGCAAAATGGCTTGATTTTAGATAATACATAATTCATTATTCTTATTTATTATGTAATCATATTGCTGATCAAAATTATAGGTTTATGGAAAGATTTAAGAAAATAATTTTGAAAATTCTAAAATGGACAGGAATTTCAGTAGCATCAATTCTATTTCTGATGTTTATCATTCCGATTTTATTTCCGGGTACGATTTCTCAACAGGTAAAATTATTCGCTAATAAACATCTTGCCGGAAAACTTGATTATAAAAAGACACATCTTACTTTTTTCAGACATTTCCCTTCCCTGACAGTTTCTGTGGATGATCTTATTTTGAATGGGTCGAAACCTTTTCAGCAGGATACTTTATTAGCGGCAAAAGAAGTTTCTGTAGGGATCAATTTAAAAAACCTGATTTTTAACCGCGAAGTGAAGATCGATGAGATCTATGTAACGGATGCTTACGCGAATGTTTTTGTGAATACTAAAGGAGAAGCCAATTACAACGTCTATATTTCCAAACCTTCCACCACGCCGAAAGATGGTAATGAAAAAGGTGCATCCATAAAACTGGATCTCATCAAATTCAGAAACTGCCATATCAGATATAATGATCATGCAGCAAGAGTTTTAGTAGATGCGAAAGGACTAAATTATACCGGAAAAGGAGGATTAAGTGAAGATATTTTTGATCTTAAAACCAATCTGGATATTGATAAAGTGGATTTTAGTCTGAACAGAATCTATTATGCCAAACAAAAAACACTGCATGCCGATCTGATTACAAGAATCAATACAAATGCACTGACTTTCGTTCTCAGAAAAAACGAGTTAAGAATTAATAATTTGCCATTAAAATTTACCGGATCTTTGAGTATTCTGAAAGACGGATATGATCTTAATATCAACGCAGCATCTGAAAAAACAACGATCCGTGATATGATTTCCGTATTGCCACCGCAATATCTGGACTGGGTAAAGGATACCAAAATTGAAGGTAACAGTGATCTGTTTTTCAGTTTAAAAGGTAAATTTAGCGAACCTAAAAAGCTTAAACCACGACTTATTGCCAAACTGTTTGTGGAAAATGGTTCTGTAGCCAGCGGGAAAGCTCCCGTTCCTATGAACCACCTTAATATGGACCTCAATGTGGATCTTCCGTCATTAGATACCGAGCAACTGGCCTTGGATCTTAAAAATTTAAGTTTTGATCTGGGTCCTAATAATAATTTCCGGGCAGTAGTAAAAACAAAAGGTCTGAACGAAATGCAGATTAAAGCAGATGTAAAGGGGGCTATTAATCTTCAGACACTTGATCAGGCATTAGGATTAAAAAATATTGACATAAGAGGTCTTATTGATACCAATATTAAAGCAGACGGGATCTTCAGCCTTGATAAAAAGCTGTTTCCCGTTACCAATGGATATATTAATCTCAAAAACGGCTGGTTGAAAACCAAATACTATCCTAATCCTATCCAAAACATAAGTATGGCGGCCCAAATCAAAAATACCGATGGTACGTTCAAAAGTCTTGGAGTACAATTAAATCCCTTTCAGTTTGATTTTGAAGGTAATCCGGTTTTTGTGAATGCTGATTTACAGAATTTTGAAGATCTGCTGTACAAAGTAAAGGCAAAAGGAGTTTTAAATGTAGGAAGGATTTATAAAGTTTTCGCTAAAAAAGGATTGGATATCAGCGGATTGATTATGGCTGATCTTTCTCTCAACGGACGGCAAAGTTATGCGACTACAGGGCAATACAGCAAACTTGATAACAGAGGAACTCTGGTATTAAAGGATATCAAGGCCACGACAGAATATTTGCCAAAGTCATTTTATATTAAAGAAGGAAACTTCCAGTTTGAGAATGAAAAAATGTGGTTCAGGAAATTTTTTGCTACCTATGGAAAATCAGATTTTGCCCTGAATGGCTATCTTCTGAATACAATTAATTATTTTATTGAAAGAAAAGGGACGCTTCATGGAAAGTTCGTCATGAACTCGAATTATATTCTGATAGATGAATTTATGGCCCTTAAAAATGGGGATAATACGGATAAATCTATAGACGTTGAATATGCCAAAGCCGAAAACCCAAAAAGCAGCGGTGTAGTAATTGTTCCGAAAAATCTGGATGTAGCGCTGGAAGCCAATGCAAAAAAAGTTGAATTTAAAGGATTAGGTCTTAATCACCTTAAAGGAACCGCTTCTGTAAATAAAGGAGAAGTTTATCTTAAAAACACTTCTTTTGATATTATTGGAAGCCGTATGAATATTGATGCCCGTTATCAGGATGAATCTCCGTTAACCGCAAATTATGATGTAGCCCTTAAAGTTCAGGATTTTAATGTAGAAAGAGCATATAAAGAGATTGATATGGTTCGTGAGATGGCGACTGCAGCAAAAAATGTGAAAGGAATTGTATCACTGGATTACAAGCTGAAAGGTGATTTTGATAAAAACATGAGCCCTATTTATCCATCACTGGAAGGCGGCGGTATTGTAAACCTCCGTGATGTGGAAGTGAAAAATCTGAAAATGCTTTCCGTAATTGGGGATGATATTGGTGCTAACGCTTTTAATAACCCAGATATGAAAGGAGTAACGATTGAAACCTTCATCAAAAATAACCTGATCCATGTTGATAAATTCACGTTCAAGGTTTCGGTTTTAAGACCTTCTATCAGCGGAACGACAAGTTTCAACGGATTGCTGGATCTCCGGGTAAGAGTTGGATTGCCGCCTGGCGGATGGATAGGTTTTCCGGTCGTAGTAACAGGAACCCATGACCACCCGAAAATAAAAATTTTCAGCAAAACCGGACAAGGAATTATAGACGCCCTGTATAATAAGAAATCCAACAAAGTCATCCGTGAAGAAAGAAGAGCTGAGAAAAAGACGCGTAGACAACAGCGTAAAGACAAAGAAGCTCAGGAGAAAAAGGCAGAGAATGCCGAGAAACAGGTCAAAAAAGATCTTAAGGAAAAATAATTCTTTAATAGATAATAAAAGGGAGCTCAGATTTCATCTGAGCTCCCGTTATTTAAGTCTTAAATACTGAAAATAATTTTCTTAGACTTTTTCAGCGTATAATTGTCTTTGTCTTTAGACAGCTGGTACACTCCTTTTTTGTTTTTATACAGGGTAGTATCTCTGTATTCAACTGCTTTATTGAGTATAATACTTCCTTTGGCGTCAGGCAGAAATACTTCAGCTTTCTTCCCATCCTTACTCAAAATAACCACCGCATTGGCTACATAGGATTTTTTGGAATCAGCTTCCTTTAGCTGTATTTTTTCTTCAAAAAGCTTGATGCACTTGTCTTTTACCACCGAAAAAGTATAACCAGCCGAACCAATGCAGCCATGTTTATCTTTATCAGAGCCTACCGCTTTTGGAGTTGTTGTCTGTGCAAATCCTGCTGTTGCAAACGTTACGGTCATCATCGCCGCCAGTAATAAATTTGTATTTTTCATACATTCAAATGTTTAAAATTAATAGTCTAATATTACGTAAAATGTTTAATTCTCACCAGTATATTAATTCTCTACTCCTGGCAAGAATACATCATGTTATTTTTCTTTTTGTAATTCAATCCATACCGGAGCATGATCACTCGTTTTTTCCCATCCCCGGACATGGCGGTCTACTCCACCCGATTGTAAACGGGGAACAAGATAAGGGCTCAATAAAATATGATCCAGCCTTAATCCCGCATTTCGGTCGTAGGATTTGTACAGATAATCCCAAAAAGTATAGATTTCTTCATCGGGAAATACAGTACGGATAGAATCAAGCCATCCTTTTTTTAGCAGTTCCTGATAGGCTTTTTTCACTTCAATCCTATACAGTGCATTATCTTCCCACCGCTCCGGACGATGAGCATCCAATGCTGTAGGAATAATATTGAAATCACCAATGATAATAGCAGGAAGTTCCATGCTGATAAGTTCATCCGTCCGTTTTTTCAGACGCTTGATCCATGACAGTTTATAATCAAATTTCGGACCCGGATAAGGATTACCATTGGGAAGATAAAGGCAGCAGATGACCATCTGATCGATAATGGCTTCAATATATCTGCTTTGAACGTCTTCCGGATCTCCGGGCAGTGTATTCTGAACTTCTGTAATTTCAAGATCTTTGGTAAGAATGGCAACCCCGTTCCAGCTTTTCTGTCCTTTCCAGATCGCTTGGTATCCTGCTGCATTAATTTCCCCTATTGGAAAACGTTCCTGTGGAGCTTTCAGCTCCTGAAGGCAGACTATATCGGGCTGTGCTTCCTTCAGCCACTGAAGTAACACGGGCAGCCGTCCGTTAATTCCATTCACATTATAGGTTGCTATTTTCATAATTTGGGGTAATTATTAGATCTCTTTTGGTCATAAGGCAATAATTATTCCATCAAAATGGATGATTAAATGAAAAATCAACAGGATAACATATTGGAATCAAAAGTTAAGGGTTGATCAGGCTCATGAAAGAAAAATGGGTATCCCGCATTTCCAATTCATTTTTAGTTGATTCAAGCTGAGCTTCCAAAGCATAGCTAAACATTTTCTGTTCGTAATCGCTGATCGCATCTTGCAAGGTGGCAAATCCGTCACCTGTTAAGTTATCAGATAAAACAGATGCATCAATCAGTCCGGTATTCACACCCTGGCCTGCAAACGGAGGCATCAGGTGGGCTGCGTCTCCGATAAGAGTTATCGGCAAAGCACGGTCTGTTTTCCAGGGTTTGCCCAATGGCAGCTTTCTTGTCGGAAGTCCCACAAAGAAAGAAGTTGCACGGAATACTTGTTGATACCGCTCATCCCAATGTGAAAATCTATTGGAAAGAAAATCAACAATAGAATCCGTATCATGAAAGTTTAACCCATTATCATCGCCCCATTCTTCTGGTTTTTTAAAAATGACCCCATAACTTAATGCATTATTATTAAGTGGATTGGCAACAAATAGATTTCCTCCATGGGCAGTCATTAATCTGCTGTTATTGCACAACTGGTAAAATTCAGGACATGTTATGTTGGGTTCCGGGACATCTCCCTGTATAATGAAAGTTCCCGTATCTTCAACTTCGGTATCTGTAACATATTTTCTTAGCTTTGACATTCCTCCATTGGCTATAATGACGATATCTGCAGTAGCATCAGGCTGATTTTCAAACTGCAGCTTCCATTTTCCGTATTGCTCATCAAGGCCGGTTATTTTACTGTTCCAAGCAACCGTATCTCTTTGTAAACTCTTGTATAATATTGTTCTTAGATCATTTCTATTGATTTCAGGATTATCATACTTATTTTCGGGCGTAATTTCTTTAGTAAACAAATGATTGGCATGTTTGTCTGTAATAATGATTCCCATGAGTATAGACTTATCATAATAACTTTCCAGCAGTCCTGCTTTTTCCAAAGCTTGCTGTCCTGAATCTTTATGCAGGTCGAGCGTGCCGCCCCAAATTCTGGTTTGTGCATCTGTGTCCCTTTCGTATACGGATACTTTCACTCCTTTTTGCTGTAATAATATGGCCATGGTTAAACCTACAGGTCCTGCGCCGATAATAGCAACCTTTTTATGGTTAAGTAACATATTTTGTTTTATTTATTGTTACAAAACTCTGAAATATTCCCAGATCAGGATTGTATAAACACGACAAAAACAATTTACGTTCAATTCATTGAAAATATTTTTAGATACCACACTTTGCAATATTCTATTTCAGTTTAAAAATAAACGATCCGATACAATAGGTTTTCTGTTTTAATTTTATAATATATTTAAAATCAATTATTTATATTGTATTTTAAATTATTGATTTTACGATCAATTTTAAAATTTAAATATTTATCTAAAGTAATTTTGCTTCAAAAATTATATTTTATAATTATGAAAGGCACAAAATATGCTATTATTAACTTATATAACTTTAAAAAATTTACATTATGAGAAGTCTATTATGGTTAGTCGCAGTTATTTGTATTATTGTTTGGCTTTTAGGAATGTTAAATGTAATACCGGGAATCAGTACAAGTTATTTACTTCATGTTTTATTGGTAATAGCTGTTATTGTAGTGCTTTATAATCTTATTTCCGGAAGAAAGCCTCTTGATTAGATAAATACTCAGATATTTAAGTATTTGGGAAAAATTAAAAAATAATTTATTTGTAATGGATCAGCTTAGTTTATTTAGTGCAGATGATTATTATCAATTTCCCTTAGACTTACTGGAGTATACAAAACATTTTCTATCAGCATCAGAAGCAGAAACGCTTTATGAATTGCTGATAGAAAATGTTTCATGGAGAGAAACTTCTCAGAAAATGTATGATAAAACAGTTCTTACTCCAAGACTTACTGCCTGGTATGGTGAGGAGGGGAAATCGTACACATTAGGAAATAATAGTATAAGTCTCAATCTGTGGTCGCCAGAGCTGTTGGCACTTAAGGAAAATATAGAAAAGAAGACCGGATATCAGTTCAATACTGTATTGTTGAATTTGTACCGAGACTCTAAAGATTCTGTTGCGTGGCACAGGGATAAAGATAGTGAATTAGGTATCAGACCCATTATTGCTTCTGTCAGTCTGGGACAGGTCAGAAATTTTGATTTTCGTAAGGTTGATGATCACAGTAAAAAGTACAGTTTGCCATTATCACATGGTTCACTTCTTATTATGAAAGGAGATCTTCAAACTCATTGGGAACATCGGATTGCTAAATCCGTACAACCTATGCAGCCCCGTATTAATCTTACTTTTCGTTTAATTAAAGAATAATAAATAGCAATCGGTTTTTACTGTATTGTTATTTTTTTTATATAATCATTTCCTGCAATTTACTTCCTTATTCAATACCTCATATTCTCTCTTCCAAATTCCTTCATAGTCGTAAAAAACTTTTATATTAGTACATACAAGAATTACGATATGGACCAAGAATTTCAACCTGATGCCATCGTCATTGGAACAGGACTGGCCGGTCTCACTGCTGCAATGGAGATCACCAACGCCGGGAAAAAAGTTTTGCTGATAGACCAGGAAACGGAACAGAATATCGGTGGACAGGCTTTTTGGTCATTTGGCGGATTGTTTCTGATCAATTCTCCCCAGCAGCGCAGAATGGGAATTAGAGATTCTTATGAGCTGGCAAAACAGGATTGGATGGGCACTGCAGGTTTCGACCGTGAGGAAGATTACTGGCCCAAACAATGGGCTGAAGCCTATTTACAATTCGCAGGACACGAAAAGTATGATTATATTTCTAAGATGGGTATAAAACTGATGTTTATGGTAGGATGGGCAGAACGTGGTGACGGATCTGCGGATGGCCATGGAAATTCAGTTCCCCGTTTTCATGTAAGCTGGGGTACCGGAACCGGTATTATAAAACCTTTTGTAGAAAAGGCTTATGAAGCCAAGAAAAAAGGGCTTTTAAAGATGCAGTTCAGACATCGCGTTACCAAACTTATTACTGAAAATGGAAAAGTAACCGGTATACAAGGAGATGTTCTGAAGGACGATGATAAAGAAAGAGGTACAGCTACCAACAGACAAGTGATCTCACAGTTTACCTATTATGCACCACACGTGGTAATAGCATCTGGCGGTATAGGAGCTAATCATGATCTGGTTCGCAAAAACTGGCCCGAAAGATTAGGTAAGGCACCGGAAAAAATGGTATGCGGTGTTCCTGCTTATGTAGATGGGAAAATGATCGGTATTGCAGAAGATGCGGGTGCTCATATGATTAACCGCGACCGGATGTGGCATTATACAGAAGGTCTTCAAAACTGGAATCCTATATGGCCGGATCACGGGATCAGGATATTGCCGGGACCTTCTTCACTTTGGTTTGATGCGAAAGGAAAACGCCTCCCCGCTCCTTTATTGCCCGGATTTGATACGTTGGGTACCCTGAAATATATACAGGATTCAGGATTTTCATATTCATGGTTTATTCTGACTCAAAAAATTATAAAAAAAGAATTTGCCCTTTCCGGATCTGAACAGAATCCCGATATTACCAATAAAGATTATGTTTTATTTTTAAGAAGGATCTTTGGAAAAAAGGCGCAAGCTCCTGTAGAAGCATTTAAAGAAAATGGAAAAGACTTTATTGTTGCTGATACCCTGGAAGATCTTGTTGCAAAAATGAATATACTTTCGGGAGATCATCTTTTAGACTATGAATCCATAAAATCACAGATTGAAGCCAGGGACAGGGAACTGGATAATCCGTTTTCAAAAGATACTCAGGTTAATTATATCCGGAGCACCAGAAAATACCTGGGAGACAAATTAGGTCGTGTAGCCGTACCACATAAAATATTAGACCCGGGAAACGGACCACTGATTGCCGTTCGGCTTAATATTCTTACCCGTAAAACGTTGGGAGGAATTAAAACCAACCTAAACGGACAGGTGTTGAAAGATGATGATACCATACTGGAAGGATTGTATGCTGCGGGAGAAGTTTCTGGTTTTGGCGGCGGCGGAATGCATGGATACCGCGCATTGGAAGGTACTTTTCTGGGGGGATGTATCTTTTCAGGAATGAAGGTAGGAAAGTATATCGCAGGATTGAAATAAACATAAATACAATACGATGAATACCTATTTTAATGATAAAATAATCTGGATTACCGGAGCATCTTCCGGAATTGGAGAAGCACTGGTAATGGAACTGGCAGAAACAACGACAGCTAAAATTATTCTTTCATCAAGAAAAAAAGACCAATTATTTGCCATTGCAGAAAAAGCAAAGTTGAGTGCAGATCGCTTTGCCATTCTCCCGCTGGATCTTTTACAGTATAAAGACATGCCTGCCGTGGCAGCCGAGGCTGTTGAAAAGTTCGGACGTATTGATATTTTAATCAATAATGCAGGTTTGTCTCAACGGTCACTAGCTATGGAAACAGATATTGAAGTTGATAAACGCTTGATGGAAACCGATTTTATAGGAACCGTAGCCCTCACAAAGGCGGCTATCCCTTACATGATTACCAACGGAGGTGGACAGATCGCCGTAGTATCCAGTCTGATGGGAATTTTCGGAGCTCCCATGCGAAGTGGTTATGCAGCGGCAAAGCATGCTTTACACGGTTTTTTTGATGCGCTGAGAGCAGAGGTATTTAAAGATAACATTCTAATCACCATAATTTGCCCCGGCTTTATAAAAACCAATATTTCGCTGAATGCAGTGATCGGAAACGGATCATCACAGGGAACGATGGATGAAGCTACCTTGAAAGGTATGCCGACTTCAATTTTTGCTAAAAAAATGCTTACCGCCATTAGAAAACAGAAATATCAGGTCGCTATTGGAGGAAAAGAAGTATTTGGAGTATATCTTAAAAGATTTTTTCCTGGGCTGCTGGCTAAAATTGTCCGCAAAGCAAAAGTGGTGTAATCCATCCGGGTTATCACTTATTATTTAAGATTTAATGATCCGCAGGATTTTATCTATATATTTTAAATTAAAATTAAAAATATACGTTTTTGATATGAAGTTTTGAACTGATAATACGAAAACTGAATATATGAAAAATATATATACAATACTGTCATTTTACAATTCCTGATATATTTCATAAATTTACGGAACTGTAACAATTCGGTGACAGGACTAAAATGATTCCCACGTGAAAATTCACAATAAAAAAAAGTACCTAAGTTTTCTAAAGTTTAAAAGAGACTTTCAGAGATATGGACTTGAAAAAGCACGCAGTTATGAGCTTATTCTGCATTGGCTGAACAACAGGCTCAGCCGTAGCCAATTCCTGGTTCTTTCGGGGATTCTGGTTGGCTGTACTGCCGGTCTTGCAGGAGTTATCTTGAAAACACTGGTTCATAATATCCATTATTTTATTACCCATAAGGTCCATTTTGAATATCAGATTTTATTCTATATTATTTTCCCGTTTTTAGGGATCGTCCTTACAACGAGCATTGTTCTCACCCTGTTTAAGGGACAGGACCGAAAAGGAATTGGTGCTATTTTATACGAAATTGCCCAGAATTCAAGTATTGTTGCTTCCGTTAAAATGTATTCTCAGGTTATTCAGAGTGCGATAACGGTTGGATTGGGAGGTTCAGCAGGACTGGAAAGTCCTATTGCCGTAACGGGTGCTGCGATAGGTTCTAATTATGCTCAAACCTACAGACTGAGTTATAAAGAAAGAACTCTTTTACTGGCAGCAGGCGCCACAGCGGGGATTGCATCCGCATTTAACGCTCCTATTGCCGGAATCATGTTCGCTTTTGAAATTCTGCTGACGGGTGTGGTTTTTACCGATTTTATTCCGTTGGTGGTTGCGGCGGTCTGCGGAAGTCTTCTATCCCGGATATTGCTTCAGGAAGATGTCCTTTTCAGATTTTATACCAGAGAACCTTTTAACTATAAAAATGTTCCCTATTACTTGATATTAGGAATCGTAACCGGTTTATATGCCCGTTATTTCCTTGTTATTTCTCAGAAAGTTGAGCATTTTATTAAAGAGCTAAAGCTTTCAAGGCTGCGTAAAGCCATGTTTGGCGGTGCCATATTATCCTTGCTCTGCGTATTGTTTCCTCCGTTATTTGGTGAAGGATATGAAACGGTAAAGGCTTTTACCAATGGTAACACCTACTCTATTATTGAAAACAGTTTTTTCAGATATTTTGAGATCGGAGACTGGGCAGTGATTATATTTTTAGTTTTGGTATGTCTTTTAAAAGCTTTTGCCACTTCTTTTACAATCTTCAGTGGCGGAAACGGGGGTAATTTTGCTCCTTCTCTTTTTGCCGGCGGTACGGTAGGCTATTTATTTGCACTGATTTGTCAGCATTTGGGATTTGCAGATGTTCCGGTAACCAATCTTGTATTGGTAGGAATGGCAGGAGCCATGAGCGGGGTGCTGTATGCACCGCTTACTGCTATATTTCTGATCGCAGAATCCAGTTTCGGATATGATTTGTTTATTCCCTTAATGATCGTATCCATTATGTCTTATCTTATAGCCAAATGGTTCTCTCCCATCTCCCCGGAATTAAAATTTTTAGCCGATCAGGGAAAAATTTTCACCAATAAACATGATAATAATATTCTTTTTTTATTGCGTACCGAAGATTTTATTGATAAATATTCAGAGACCATCAACGAAAATGCACCCGTTACAGAATTATTTGAACTTGTGAAAAATGGAAGTAAAAACATCTTTGCCGTAGTTGACGATACCAAAAAACTAAAAGGAATCCTGACATTAGATGATATAAGACCTTACCTTTTTAATAAAGAAATTGATGCCTCATTATCAATTATTCAGATCATGAAAGCACCTCCAGCCGTGGTTTATCCTGACCTTAAACCGTTGGAGATCCTTCAGATCTTCGATGATACAGGAGTTTGGAACCTCCCCGTTGTCAGTGAAACTCATAATTTCATAGGATTTATTTCTAAATCTTCTATTCTTATGAGCTACAGACAGCTCCTGAAAGAGTATTCAGATTAATAATAAAAAATAAGCTGTCCAATCGGACAGCTTATTTTTTATAAAGTTGATGATGATTGTTGTTTAATGGCTTGCTGTATTCAGAAGATCAAGGTCTTCCTTATCAAGAACAAGCTTTGTAGCATTGAAAAGTGTGGTAAGCTGGGATTGGCTGGTTGCACTTACAATAGGAGCTGTAATAAGAGGATTAGCCAAAAGCCAGGCTAATGCTGCAGCTCCTTGAGTTGTATTATGCTTTTCACTTATCTGATCTAAAGCTTTAATTACTTCCATTCCCTTAGGATTAAGATATTTTCTGACCCCTTCACCCCGCTGACTTTTTGCCAGATCGTCTTCATTACGGTATTTTCCGGTTAAAAATCCAGCAGCCAAAGACCAGTATGGGAATACGCTCAGGTCATACTGTTCCACCAGCGGAGCATAGTTTTTTTCAAAACCTTCTCTTTCCATTAAGTTGTAGTGAGGCTGTAAGGCAACATATTTAGGAAGATTATGTTTCTCTGAAACTTCGAATGATTCTTTTAAGCGCTCAGGAGAAAGATTAGAAGCTGCAATATAACGTACTTTCCCGGCTTTAATAATTTCATCATAGGCCGAAAGAGTTTCTTCTACAGGCGTTTTATGATCATCGAAATGGGTATAATATATATCAATATGATCGGATTGAAGCCTTTGCAGCGATTCGTCTACTGACTGTAAAATATGTTTTTTGCTGATATCGAAGCCATGTTCTTTAGTTTCCGAACCTACTTTGGTGGCGATTACAAGATCCTTTCGATTAGAACGGCTTTTCATCCATTTTCCAATGATCTCCTCCGACTGGCCTCCTTTTCCGTTTACCCACCACGAGTACGTATCTGCGGTATCTATGAAATTAAATCCTCCTTCTGTAAATTGATCCAGTATGTCAAAAGACTGCTTCTCATCCAGAGTCCATCCAAAAACATTTCCTCCAAAATTGATCGGCGCAATTGATAAATCCGTGTTTTTTATCCTTCTTTTTTCCATAAATAAAAGTTGTTTTTTTTGATCGTATGATTTAGTAATGCTCATAAAAGCATCATCGTGAAATTGTAAGAATACTTCTGTACTCTATTGTAAATTTAGAGAAAAATTTATTCACCAATACTGAAGAATCCTTTATTTAAGATAATATTAATAGTATAAGTGAATGAAAAAAGCAACCTCTATTGTGAGGTTGCTTTTATTTTTTTAACAGGATTTTTAATTATAATGTCATTTATTATATCCTTATACAAATCTTTTTATCCACCGAAAACAGCTCGGAATTCCAGCGGAGCCATATTAGTTTTCTTTTTAAAAAGCGTACTGAAAGACTGTGAATGTTCAAAACCCAGTTCGTAGGCAATTTCACTTACGGATAAACTGGTGGCAGACAATTTTTCCTTGGCTTTAGAGATCAGTTTTTCATGAATGTGCTGCTGTGTATTCTGTCCCGTATGAATACGCAGTAAATCGCTGAGATAGTTGGATGAAAGATTCATGGCAGTGGCGATATGCTGAACCGTTAAAAGACCTTTCTCCGAAGGCTGATCACTGTCAAAATAATCATTCAGGAAATGCTCAAATTTTGCCAGAAGCTGATGATTGCTGTTTTTACGGGTAATAAACTGGCGCTCGTAAAAACGGTTAGAGTAATTAAGTAAAAGATCGATCTGTGATAAAATAATTTCCTGTGTATGCCGGTCGATATGCTGGCATTCCTTATCTATTTTCTGAAGAATTTCAATGAGATCTTCCTCTTCTTCCGCTGATAAATGCAGTGCTTCATTCGCGGCATAAGAGAAAAATCCGTATCCTGAAATCGTATTTGCCAGTGGATGTTTCAATAAAAAATCAGGATGGAAAATCAGAAGATATCCGGATCCGCATTCCATATTTTGAAGATCCAGATACTGTACCTGATTAGGTGCGGTAAAACTGAGAACGCCTTTATCATAATCGTAATGCTGCTGGCCATATCGTATCTTACCCTTTGCGTCCTTTTTTAGGGCAACACAATAAAATCTGTTCACAAAACCCTTCCAGATATCATCTTCCAGAAAAATAGTTTGCGACAGGTTGATAACGCTTACCAGCGGATGCCGGGGTTCCGGCAGCGAGAGCAGGCGGTGAAAAGCAGAAACAGATGTGATGGCATTCATAGTACAAATGTAAAGATTAATCTAACAGCCCCATGCTGAATTCATCATAGGGAGCACCAGTATCTGTTCCCAAAGGTACAATGCCTTCCAGCTTTACAAGATCAGCTTCACTGAGCTGAATAGTTCCGGCCTCAATATTCTGTTCAAGATACTTTCTGCGTTTCGTACCCGGTATAGGAATGATCCCTTTACTGATGATCCACGCCAAAGCAAGCTGGGAAGCAGTTACTTCTTTTTCTTTTGCCATCGCTTCGATTGCCTCTACCAATTCAATATTCTTATGAAAATAGGCTTCCTGGAATCTCGGAATTGCTCTTCGGAAATCATTCTCCGGCAAATCGTTCAGAGAACGGATCTGCCCTGATAAAAATCCACGTCCTAAAGGGGAATAGGCTACAAAACCGATTTCCAGATCCTGCAGCGTTTGCAGCACTCCCCGTTCTTCTGCATTGCGCTCAAACAATGAATATTCACTCTGTACAGCCGTAATCGGATATACAGCATTAGCTCTTTTCACCGTTTCTGAAGACACTTCCGATAATCCAACGTACCGTATTTTACCTTCCTTTACCAGTTCTGCCATGGCTCCTACTGTTTCTTCGATTGGTGTATTTTTATCAAGCCGGTGCATATAATACAGATCGATATAGTCTGTTTTTAAATTTTTCAATGACCTTTCAACTGCTTTTTTTACATATTCTTTGCTTCCGTTAATAGCCCATGTTACCGCATTATTGTCATCAATTTCCCAACCGAATTTGGTTGCTACAATATATTGATTTCGATTGTTGCCCATTGCTTTTGCAATAAGCTGTTCGTTTTTTAATGGTCCGTAAAGGTCTGCCGTATCCAGAAAATTACCACCCAGTTCAAAAGACCTGTGAATAGTAGCGATCGCTTCCTGTTCATCTGCTTTCCCATACATATCACCAGTTTCAAAACCGGTCATTCCCATACAGCCTAATCCCAGATTTGGAACGATAAGGCCCTGATTTCCCAATGCAATTGTTTTCATTTTATATTGTTGATTTTTAATACTTCAAAATTGATAAGAAATCATGAATTTCCTGTATGCAAAATCCTGAACAATGTATGTAAATCAAGGATATCAAATTTGACATCAGTTATTATTGCAAAAAAATAACCTCCGTTACAGAGGTTATTTGATCAATTAAAAAAAATCTATTGGTGAGCCTGTGGAATTTCAATGGCAGATAACTCTAGTTGATAATGGTTTAAATGCATCCGGATAGTATGTAAACTTTCTTTAAAAAAGGAAGAAGCTGTAAAAAGATCATGATAATAGTTAATGCCTTCTAATAAATTATTTTTGAATGCCTTCCATTTTTTAGTTTGCGATGAGGTGATTGGACCAGATAAATCTGCAATTTCTTTTTTCAGGTAATCAATGTACATTTTCAATTCGTTGATGAACATATTCGGTCGTTCATTCTCCGCAAGAATATTGGTATTTCCGTAGATATGTTTTACCATTTCAGACAGGGAAACTTCCTTATCAAAAAATGCCAGATTGGGACCAGGACAGATCACTACGCCTTGTTTTTCTCCTTTAATAGGTAACTTCTGTTCCATATAAGCGGCGTTCACAAGACCTATGCATAAACAAGCTTTTTCTGTAATTGCTGCCTTTCTTTTTACATACTGTTCCGGTGTTATCGTATGGTCTTCCTTCAGCTCTTTTAATTTGATATCCTGGTATTTTTTGGAGGCCGTGCACGTTCCTTTTGGAGAAAATTCTTTGCTTAATGCCAATAGTTTTTTAGGACATGAACTCCCAAATTTTTGATGTGCTGCTTTCTGCTGTTTCAATATTTCGTTGGAAGTGCCCCGTACTGAATTAAAAGGAACTCCCAAAGGCGAAATATTACTCAGGTAAAAATCCTCCTGTTTCGACTGTAAAAGGAGTTGTCGGGTTTCGGTATCTACGGAAGTGGCTTCCGGAACGAGTAAAAAAGGGGAACCCCAGCCTACACTATCCACATGGTAGTTTTCCAACAGGAAATCATGTTCTTCAGCGGTTCCTACTCCACCCTGAACCGTAATTTTCATTCCCATCGGTTCATTAACTGCGGGTCTTCCTTTTTGCTCCAGAGCTTTACTCATTAAAGCATGTGCAGACTGTATCAGATCATTTTTTTTCTGTTTGAATTCTTCCATGATCGGTCCCAGCAGCATTCCTTCCGTTGCAAATGCATGTCCGCCGCAGTTTAGCCCGGATTCTATCCTGTATTCCGAAATCCAAATTCCTTTTTTGGCCAGAAAATTTCCCTGAATCATTGCTGAACGAAAATCGCTTACTTTTAGAATAATTTTCTTTTTCAAAATCCCATTGGAATCAGGAAAAAAATCATCAAATTCTTCAATATAGCTGTATAAACGCGGATTCATTCCTGCTGAAAGAACCATTGAAGAAGACAGTTTGCTGTTGGCAAAACCGCGCAAAGAGGCATGCGCATCATTATACATTACTGGAAGCTGTTCATTCTTTCTGAAATTGTCTTTATCTACTTTCGTCATAATGTTTACATCAATACTTCCGGGCTGTAAATTCTCTTCAATAAAGCTTTTTATAGCCATTCCCCAGTTGTCTTTCTGGGTAAGGATATTCTGCAGTCCGTTTTTAAGATCAGAAGTATTGGGAAGCATTCCCATGAAGTTTTTCAATGTTTCCTTATTCTTTGTGATTTCCTGTTTGAATGCTTCGAACTTTTCATTCACAATATCATCCATCATATTCAGGTAGTCGGTAATTCTTTTGGCCCTGTAATCTTCAGTTTTTGTACTGATTCCTAAATAATGTAAATTAAATTTTTTAGCGTAAAAGTCTTTCATCCTTTCTATAATTTCATCATCAATAATAGAAACAACGGAAGAAATACCATATTGGGCAACACGGATCGGACTGTCTATCGTATAGGCCAGCCCCATGACCGGAATATGGAAATTGTGTAAAGGTTTGTTTGTCATTTTTATCAATTAAAAATCTTGTTTACGGAGTTTTATCCGTAATAAAATTATCTTTTAAATAGTAATTATGCATTAAATGCCTTATTTAATATCAAAAATATGTTAAAAATCATTTTTAATGGAATATTTTATACTAAAAACAACTAAAATATACTAAAATGGTATATTTTGAAATGAGGGGATAATCAAATTTTGTATTTTAATATACTATATGTATTATAATTAGTATATTTGTATACAATTATTAAGGTATTCATGAACTATACTCTGCTAAAAGAAGTTATCAATCTTCTGGAAAATTTTGATTCAGAAAATAAGAATGAAGCTTATCCTTCTACCTTGAAAGGGTTTACAACATGGATCGCTGATCAGGAAGCCGGTTCTGCGCACACTTTCGATGAAGAAACAGAATGGGAAGGAAAAGAAAACGGAAGAACTCCCGAAAGTGCGATTGCCACTTCTTTGGTACAGCTTAACAGATATGCTAAAACGTATTCGAAGTCGGCTATTGCAGATTCTGGTTTTACTACTCAGGAAGATTTTATTTACCTGATTAATCTGAATGCATTTGGTGCGATGACGAAAATGGAGCTTATCAAGAAAAATATTCATGACAAACCGGCAGGAATTCTGATCATCAACAGACTGATTAAACAAGGCTGGGTGCAGCAAACAGATTCAACTATTGATAAAAGAACCAAGGTGATTGAAATTACAGAACAGGGAAAAACTGCATTGGAAGCCCAGATGAGTAAAATCCGCCAGGCTACACATATTGTTTCCGGTAATCTTACACATTCTGAAAAAATGGAACTTATCCGTATTCTTAATAAGCTGAGTCACTTTCATTCGCCTATCTTTTCAAGAAATATAGAAACCAAAGATCTTATAGAAACCGTATATAAAGAATATTCATTTCAGAAAAACTAATTCATGAAAAAGAAAATAGCCATTATAGGATCCGGTTTTTCGGGATTGTCAGCGGCAGCCTACTCTTCTCAACAGGGCCATGAGGTCCATGTGTTTGAGAAAAACAGCAGTTTAGGCGGAAGAGCACGGCAGTTTACCACAGAAAATGGTTACGTGTTTGATATGGGTCCAAGTTGGTATTGGATGCCAGATATTATTGAATCTTTTTTTGAAGATTTTGGGAAAAAAGCATCAGATTTTTATGATCTCGTTTCTTTAGATCCACAGTTTGAAATGGTTTTTTCGGATGGAATCATGGCTGTTCCTCAAAATTATCAGGACATGAAGCAGCTTTTTGAGAAAACGGAATCTGGAGCAGGAAAAAGACTTGATGATTTTATGGAAGACGCCCGTTATAAGTATGAAGTCGGTATGAAGGATTTTGTGAATAAACCCTGTCACTCCTGGATGGAATTTATATCTCCTAAAATCGCAAAATCAGCATTGAAACTGGATCTCTTATCCAATTTTCATCGTTTTGTAAGAAAATATTTTTCACATCCGAAACTGATTATGCTGATGGAATTTCCTGTAATCTTCCTGGGTGCTGCCCCTAAAGATATTCCTGCTTTATACAGTCTGATGAACTATGGCGGCTATAAGCTGGGAACATGGTATCCAATGGGTGGGTTTTCGGAGGTTATTAAGGCAATGGCAACTGTTGCAGAAGATCAGGGTGCACAATTTCATTGCAATGCTCCGGTAGATCAGATTATCATTAAAAATAAAAAAGCAACTTCGATTGTAGTAAATGATACTGAAATTGAATTTGATACAGTTATTGCTTCTTCAGACTATCATCATACGGAGAAACAACTGCTTTCAGAAGAATATAGAAATTATCGTGAAGACTATTGGGAAAAACGCACTTTTGCCCCTTCTTGTCTTATTTATTATCTGGGTTTTAAAGAAAAAATTCCTAACCTGAAGCATCATACACTGTTTTTCGAAAATGATCTGGATCTGCATACGCATGAAATTTATGAAGATAAAAAATGGCCTACACAGCCTTTGTTTTATGTATGCTGTCCTTCAAAAACAGACCCCAATCTGGCTCCGGAAAACTGTGAAAATATTTTTCTATTAATGCCTGTAGCTACCGGGATTGAGGATCAGGAAGACATAAGGGAGCATTATTTTCATGAAATGATCCGCAGACTTGAGAAACATACGGGTACTTCCGATCTTGTATCGAAAATTGATTATAAAAAAAGTTATTGCATTAAAGATTTTAAGGAAGATTATAATGCTTATGAAGGCAATGCATACGGATTAGCCAATACACTGAGCCAGACAGCAGTACTTAAACCCTCATTAAAAAATAAAAAAATAAGCAACCTGTTTTATACGGGACAATTAACGGTTCCAGGGCCGGGAGTTCCACCCTCAATTATTTCAGGAAAAATTGCCGCTAACGAAGCCAATAAATAAAATGTAATTGTATGAAAAAACTATTTGACGATCTTTCTTATAAGATAAGTAAACAGACGACAAAACAGTACAGCACCAGTTTTTCATTAGGGATTTTGGCTTTGTCACCAAAGATCAGAAATTCAATTTATGCCATCTACGGGTATGTACGGCTTGCCGATGAAATTGTAGACAGCTTTCATGAATATGACAGAAGAGCGCTGTTGACGAGATTTCGGGAACAGACGGTTCAGGCACTGGATGAAAAAATATCCCTGAATCCTATCCTGCAGTCTTTTCAGGAGACTATTTACAAGTATGATATTGATATTCAACTAGTCAATCAGTTTTTGAACAGTATGGAAATGGATCTTGAGAAAATTGATTATGATTCTGAACTTTATAAACAATATATTTTAGGGTCTGCAGAAGTGGTTGGCTTAATGTGCCTACAGATCTTTGTGGATGGAAATAAGGAACAGTATTACAGTTTAAAACCTTCCGCCATGAAATTAGGTTCTGCTTTCCAGAAGGTTAATTTTCTCCGGGATATGAAAGATGATTATCAAATCCTGGGACGTTCCTATTTTCCCAATGTAGATATTTCTTATTTTAACAATATGATTAAAGAACAGATTGAAAAAGAGATTTATGAAGAGTTTCAGGAAGCGCTGGAAGGTATCAAAAGACTCCCCAACTCTTCCAGATTCGGAGTTTATCTGGCGTACAAATATTATATTTCTTTATTTGGAAAAATTAGAAGAACTCCAGCTAAAAAAATCATCAACCAGCGGATTCGGATTTCCAACGGAAGGAAATTTTCATTGATGATGAGCAGTTATCTGCAGTATAAAATGTCTTATCTGTAAAGCGATTGCAGTAAGTTAAAAATTTAAAAAATTAAAATGGTACATCAGCTTAAACGTGAGCAGCAATTATATTGTAATATTGAAACAGCATGGAAGTTCTTTTCTTCCGCCAACAATCTTTCAGAGATCACACCAAAGGATATGAATTTTATTGTCCGTACAAAACTGAAAAAGGATGATATTTATAAAGGAATGATTATCGATTACTATGTTTCGCCTTTATTAGGCATAAAAATGAAGTGGCAGACGGAAATTACACAAGTTTCTTTTCAAAAGAGTTTTACCGATTTCCAAAATAGAGGGCCCTACACATTGTGGAACCATTTTCATGAATTTATTCCGAATGAAAAAGGTGTTTTAATGAAAGATACTATTAATTATGAGCTTCCGATGGGATTTCTTGGAGAGATAGCACATCGTTTATTTGTAAAGAAAAAACTTGAACATATTTTCGAATACCGGAATGTAGTATTGGAAAAATTATTTAATCAGAAAAAATAAGGCATATGAATTTTTTAACGGTCTTACTTACTTTTTTTATAATGGAAGGAATGACATGGTGCATCCATAAATATGTTATGCATGGTTTTCTCTGGATACTTCACAGGGATCATCATGACCACAGTAACGAAGGGCATATGGAGCGCAACGATTATTTTTTCGCCATTTTTGCAGTTCCTACCATTGCGATGATGTACTATGGAACCATCCACAACTTTAATATCTTTTTTTATATTTCTATTGGAATTACGCTGTATGGAATGGCTTATTTTTTCGTACACGATATTTTTATCCATCAGCGGTTTAAACTTCTCAGAGATACCCAAAATCCTTATTTGCTGGCCATAAGACGTGCTCATAAACAGCATCATAAACATATGGGAAAAGAAAGCGGTGAATGTTTTGGTTTTTTGTGGGTTCCCGTGAAATATTTCAGAATGTATTTTAATAAAAACAAGGCTTAGATGATGCAGCAATATACCTACCTCCTGATAAATTTTTTCACGGTGATTATCTGTTTTATCTTTTCGTTTCACCCGAAGATTAAATTTAACAGGCATTTTAAGGCTTTTTTAGGAGCTTCACTGCTTGTGGCTGTATTTTTTATTATCTGGGATGCGTGGTTTACAAAAATCGGGGTATGGTGGTTTAATGATAGTTATCTTATCGGGATACGGTTATTTGGATTACCGATTGAAGAAATTTTATTCTTTATCTGCATTCCCTTTTCATGTATTTTCACTTATTATTGTCTGGATAAGTTTTTCAGACTGGATTGGAAACCGCTTCCTGAAAAAGTTTTTGTAGTGATTTCTATACTGGCATCCTTCTTTCTCGCCTTGTGGTTCTCCCCGTTAATTTATACTTTCATGACATTCCTTACCACAGGATTGAGTCTTTTTATCTTGTATTTTATTTTAAAAGTACGATGGATTGGTAAAGCTTCATTTGTTTATTTGCTTTTAATGCCCGGATTTCTGGCCGTAAACGGAATTTTAACCGGAACCGGACTGGAATCTCCGATTGTTAATTATACTCCGGGGAAATTTCTCGGAATAAGAATCCTTACCATTCCTATTGAAGATACGGTGTATGGCTATGAAATGATTCTTTGGAATCTGTATTTTTTCCATCGGTTTAAAAAACAAAATATGGCAGGAGAAGATAATCCTTCACTGCCATAAATACGTTTTTTCAGATATCTGTACCCTAATTATACAGTAATTAACTTTAATTTATTTATATCTAAAGTTGGTAACAGACTCTTCCTCGATGGATGCCCATTGTTTGGTTTTTGTTTCCCGTTCTCTTTTCTTTCGGGGATACTTTCCTGATCTTTCATATACTTTATGAAGTTCATCAAGTTCGTCTTCGGTAAGATCTTCAATGTCTACAATTTTGTTATTTGCCTTTTCATGGGCAGCGATTAGTTCATTCAATTTTATCTGAATGGCTTTAGAATCTTTATTTTGGGCTTTCTGAATAAGAAATACCATTAAAAAAGTAATGATTGTAGTTCCGGTATTGATGACCATCTGCCAGGTTTCCGAAAATTTAAAAACGGGACCTGTAGCCGCCCAAACCACAACAAGAACACTTGCTGTAATAAATGCGCCCGGACTTCCTGTAAAACAAACCGCTTTATCTGCAAACTTGTCAAAAAATGTCTTTTCCATAATAATAATTGGTATATAGCAGTTTGAAAAACTACCCATGAATAGTGATTAATTCACTACTTCTAAATTAGTGAATTAATGATGTAGGGATTATGACTATGCTCATAACAAGCCTAATGTTTTGCAGCTTTAGTTCATTAAAAATCTAAGAAGCCATCCGTAAGTTTTTTCCATTGAATTTTAGAAAAACCGATCATTCCGCCAACAGCAATTAATGAATTGCGAATGATATCGAAAAAGGAAGCTTTAAAATTAGGAGATTCATTTCTGCCGTAGATTCCGGCTTGAATGACGCTCCCATTTCTGGAAATAATGAACGTGGAAGTTGCTTCAGAAGTGTAAAAATGAGCAATATGTCCGTTTGTATCTTTTCCCGGAATCATCGATGGCTGGCAGATAATCAGTAATCTTTCAGACTGGTTTCCTGTAAGGGTCTGGTCATCAATTTCTGTAATTTCTACCCAGTCAAATCCTTTCGCTTCCACATTACCGGGACCCGGAATATCAATTCTTATAAAATCACCCGGTTGCGGATTTCGCTCAACAGCTTTACCTGATCCGTCATACAATCTGAAGTCGGCAAAACCTTTTCCACAGTATTTCTTCCACTGATGTACAGAAAGAAAACGTCTTTTTAAAACTGCAAATTTAAGAATGGCTGTTTCTGTATCATTATAATATTTTTGGCTTTCCGTATCATGGAAACCGCCCTTTTTCTGTTCCGGAACTCCGGGAATTTGTTTAGGTTTCATGTTTTTTATTATTTAATTTTCCTCATGAGGAGTATCTACGGGTTTAGACTGCGGAGATCCTTTTTCCCGAAGCCATATGGAAAGGATAACTAATGCTGCCACGGCCAGGAATTCGCTTTGCCAATTCTGGAAAGATTCAAACCAAAATTGAGAGTCGATGATATATTCTTTCCATGTAATAACCGATAATTTTTTATCAATCTGTTCCTCATTATAATTATTCAGACTGCCGATAAAATGAAAAATAAAACTCAATACAAATAAAATACCTAGTGAAATAGAAAGGGAATGTTGATACAGTGATAAAATAACACCTCCTTTCTTTACCGGCCACGGTGCTTTTTCATGAGGTACGGGCTCTTTGTCAACCTCTTCTTTTTCATCAAGAGCTTTTGATTCTGCAGATCCTTTTTGCCTTAGAATAACGGTTAACAGAACGTACATTCCCATTTGCAGAAATTCACTTTCCCAGTTTTCAAAAGTAGCCTGCATAAAGTGAGGACTCAGGAAATAGCGGTACAGTGGTAATGGAGGAAGATGGTGTTCCGCCAGTTCATCATTTTTTACATGCCACCCGGTGATCAGCTGGCAAAAAAGGAATAGAAGAAATAAACTGACAATTACAATACTTAACCCATTTTTATACAAAAAACTATTTTTGGAAATTGCCATTGCTGAACTGTTTAAAATTAGATATTATGAATTTTATTCAATTAAGGTTGATTCTGTTTATTTTAAAATTGATATTTGATTGAGTTCACTTTTAAAACAACCCAATATAAATTCTGCATAGTACAACTGAGCATTTATGGCTTGTGTTTTATGATGCAGTTCAATTTTTTTAGAAAGGATAACTTCATTTTTATACGCGATAGAGAAAAAGGAAAAGAGGTTATATCCTGAACTTCTAATTGGCATTACAAATCCGGTAACTGCTATAGACCAATCTGTAGAAAATAGTTTGGCAATCTGTAATGCCATCTTATCTGCAATACTTTGTGAAACGCCATCGCATTCTTCAGCTTCTTTCCTGTCGATATTCAAAATTTTCACCTTTTCATCGATAGAATACGCGGTCATTCCTCCTTTATAAAATAAGGATGCATTCTGCATCTGTGAAAATGAAAACTGGAGAAGGCCGGACGTTACACTTTCTGCTACTGAAATCGTCTCATTCGTTGCTAATAACGAATGGCTGATATAATCTAATAAATTCTGTTGAAGTTCCATGATAACACACATTAAAAGGATTTTTATTTTTGATACAATGTATAGGCTATAATGAACTAAATAAGTATTCATTACTTTTCTTTAATAAAAAGAGATTTCGGCAGGTATGCTCATTGAGCGTTTTGCAGACTTATCTGCTGTACCGAAATCATCTTTTTACCATCTTTTTCTAATCTGTATGAGAGATTTTCAGCATATTTAGGCCGGATTGTTTCTTTCTTTTTCTAATTCCCATACTCTGTGGCCTGCAATCGCTTTAACGAATGCATCATCTGGATTTTTATGATCAGCGACAATAATTCCGGGGTCATCATGTTTTTTATTTTTAATAAAGCTCGCGTCAAAAATAGCCTCGGTTTCTTGTCCGAAATAAATGGCCTTGCAATGTTTGTAAGCCTCATTAACAAATAATAAAGTTCCCGGAAGATTTTCTTCATTCATAAGTTGTTTTGCTGATTTTTTCCCGCTGCAGATATATAGCGCATCAAAACAAACACTTGCGGTACTGGTGAGAGAATGTTTAGGTTCAAAAACACTGCCGTCATCTGCAGTTATCGGTGCCAAACTTCCCGCAATGATCTGTACGGTTGCACCTTTTCCTTCCAGCTTTGATTGAAGTGCTTTAACATCGGCTGCTTTTACTCCATTTTCCATAATAAAACCGATTATACGGCTTTCTATGGTGTTTTTCACGGTATTGGCCATGCTCAATGCTTCAGAACTTTTGGTAGCAGGTTCTTTTTCGGGGCTTTGTAACGTTTTTGGATCTGCATCTGCCGGAATACTTCCATTAGGCTGGTCCAGGTGGGTTACTTTTACGCCTACTTTTTTAGCAACAGCAGCTGCAAGATCTTTATTGATAAAGGCAAGCTGGCCCACTACCCTTTCCCGGATCGCCGGAATAGTTACTTTGGAAAGCTCAAAAATAAGAGCATTCTGAAGATGCTGTTTTTCAGGACCGGACTGGCTGTTATAGAACAGTTTTGCCTGTGAATAATGATCTACAAAACTCTGGCTTCTTGCACGGATTTTCTGCCCGTCTACTCTCTCGTTATGACTGCTGAATCCGCCGTCCTTCATCATAGCCTGAAATGGGCACCCGCCACCGATAGAATTAGGTTCGTAGCTTACTTTTCCTTTTACGATTTGCTGACGCATATGTCCGTCCCGCTGGTTGTTATGAACAGTATTGATTGATCTGTTGATCGGGATTTCATGGAAGTTGGGAGATCCAAGCCTTGAAAGCTGAGTATCGGTATAAGAAAATAATCTTCCCTGCAGTAATGGATCATTGGTAAAATCTATACCCGGAACCAGATGTCCGGGATGAAAAGCTATCTGCTCCGTTTCTGCAAAAAAATTATCCGGGTTTCTGTTAAGAGTTAAAGTTCCTACTATTTCTACGGGAACTTCTTCCTCAGGAATAAGTTTGGTAGGATCAAGCAAATCAAAATCAAATTTATGCTCATCTTCCTCCGGAATCAGCTGTACCCCGAATTCCCATTCCGGAAAAGCTCCATTTTCAATGGCTTCCCAAAGATCTCTTCGATGGAAATCTGAATCTTTTCCGGATATTTTAGTTGCTTCGTCCCAGGCCACAGAATGGACTCCCAGTTTGGGCTTGAAATGGAATTTAACAAAATGTACGGTTCCTTCACAGTTAATGAGCTTAAAGGTATGAACACCGAATCCTTCCATCATTCTGAAACTTCTCGGAATAGCCCTGTCGCTCATTGCCCACATAATCATGTGCATGCTTTCCGGCATCAGGGATATAAAATCCCAAAATGTATCATGGGCTGAGGCCGCCTGTGGAATTGCATTATCCGGTTCCGGTTTAACGGCATGAACAAGGTCTGGAAATTTCATGGCATCCTGGATAAAAAACACAGGAATATTGTTACCTACCAGGTCATAATTGCCCTCTTCAGTATAAAACTTGATTGCGAAACCTCTTACATCACGTGCCAGATCTGTACTTCCTGCACTTCCTGCTACAGTGGAAAAACGGACAAATACCGGGGTTTCTTTTCCAACTTCCTGTAAAAACTTGGCTTTGGTATATTTTTCAAGACTTTTCGTCATTTTAAAAACTCCATGAGCCCCTGATCCACGGGCATGGACAATTCTTTCAGGTATTCTTTCATGATCAAAATGCGTGATTTTTTCTCTCAGAATAAAATCTTCCAATAAGCTTGGTCCTCTTTCTTCTGCCTTAAGCGAATCCTGATTATTATTAATTTTTAATCCCTGATTGGTCGTCAGTTTCTGATCATTATTATCGGTAGTATGATCCTGAAGCTGATTTATTTTTTCATTGGGTGGCAATTTGCTGTCTTTCATAGTGATTTCTAAATATATAGGTGTTGTTTTTATGCATTACGTATCTTTCTGATAATCAGAATATAGTTGGCATTGAAAATTTATTTTTTAAATGTATGATTACAACATTATGTAATGCTGTATATAAATATCAATCCGATTTCACTGTATGTTGAAAGCGGATTGATACAATGCAGATATTATTGATTACCTGCTGCTTCTAACTGAATCTAAGTGGTGTGACGTGCTGTCACTATGTGAAGTTTTCATGGTGTTGGAGCTTTCCGCGGGAGCAATTGCTATTGTAGTGTCGGTAATTACAGAATTCGTATTCGTTTTTTCAGCAATCCTCTCTTTTTTTGTGCAGCTCAGGACTATAAATCCTAAACTGAGGATTAATAAGATTATATTTTTCATGTACTTTCTATTTTGGCGTGTACTTCAAAAGTAGATAAAATATATCCCGAATCTTATGATCATGATCATATATTTGGGGTTGCTCATAATTCTCCCATTATTTCAAAAAGGTAAAATTCCCGCATAATATACGGGAATTTAAGTATGCATTTACAGTTTACTGATTGGGGATCTGTGCTTTTTCGTAAAGTAAGCCTTGGTCCTTTAACTCCCGCCAAAATTCCGGAGGGATTGCTGCGTACAAACCATTGATATTGTCCTGAACCTGATCCGGCTTGCTGGAACCGGGAATGATCGAAGCAAATTCATCTGCTGCCAAAACAAAATGAATTCCGGCATACATAATATCCGTACCATATTTTCGGGCAATTTCTGCAATTTTATCCCGTTTTTCCGTCATTCCTTTCGGGATAACATCTTTATAGTTAAAACGATCTCTGCCTGCCAGAAAACCTGAGTTGTATCCTGCTCCGGAAACTAGTTTTACACCTGCTTTTCTTACAGCAGGAAGTAAACGGTCTACCGCATCCTCATGTTCTAAAATAGAATATTGGGTAGCCGAAAGACAGATGTCAGGATCTGCCGCTTCAATACAGTCTAGAATAGGTTCTATTTTATTCACTCCCATTCCCCAGGCTTTAATCACTCCCTGATCACGCAGTTCGGAAAGCACTTTAAATGCACCTTTTTTAGCCTGTTCCAAAAAATATGGATAACGGTCACCGACCTGATCTTCTGAAAGGTCATGAATGTATACGATGTCAATATGGCTCAGCCCTGTGCGCTGTAAACTGTCTTCAATGGATTTTTTGATGGCATCTGCAGTATAATCGTGTTTGAAATCGTAATCTAACGGCTTTTTCCACATGGTTGGTGGTACTTCAGATTCCGGTACTTCTTTAAAAAGTCTTCCCACTTTTGTAGAAAATATAAAATCGTTACGATTTTTATCTTGTAGAAACGAGCCAAATCTTCTTTCGCTTTTTGTAAGGCCATACCATGGTGAAGTATCATAGTAGCGGATTCCCAGATCCCAAGCTTTTTGCAAAATATCATGTGATTCTTCGTCTGTAATGTTTTCAAAAGCTGTTCCAATGGCTACTCCTCCTAATCCTAATTTGTGCTCTTCTTTTAAAATGTCTGTTTTCATATCTTTATATTTAAAATTTGGGTTATTCTATCAGCTGCAAACATCATGCTGATTAATGGGCAAAAAACTTTTTAAAATGATGAACGGTTAAGTGTACATACCTTTTCAGGTATCCAATATTGTGGTAAATGCAGCGTCTGGAAATAAAAGAATCAGTGAGCGAGTACGTTGGTAACGATATTTTATTATTTCATGTTATTAATTTATTAATAATCATTTATATTTATTTATAAGTGAAAAATTATAATATTTATTGTTTTATATTTGCTTATAATATAATTTAAAATGTATGGTGCTCAATGAAGAATTATTATTTTCATCAGGTGGAGAACTGATGCATTATAATGTAGATGAAACTATTTTTAGTGAAGGGGATTCGCCCCGATATTATTTTCAGATTATTACGGGAACGGTTAAGATCAATAATTATCATGAAGATGGAAGGGAAATTATTCACAGTGTACCTTTTGATGGGCATTGTTTCGCGGAAACTTTTATATTTTCAAATAAAGATTATCCGATTAATGCCATTGCAATGACCGATTGTAAGGTTATAAGACTTGAAAAGAATAAATTCATCAGCATGATCAATTCTTCCCCGGAACTGTTAATGAATTTATACACATTTACAGCGGAGAGAATGCATTATAGATATATTATGCTGAGCAATCTGTCTATAACAGATCCCAGAACGAAAATTACCCGTCTGATAGACTGCTTCAAAACTTATAATGATTTTACGGGGCCCTATTCCTATCAGTTTCCTTTTACCAGGCAGCAACTTGCGGCTTTTACAGGACTAAGTGTAGAAACGGTAATTAGAACAGTAAAGAAAATGGAAAAAGAAAAAATTGTAAAAATTGAAACAGGGAAAATATTTTATTAACTTAATGTCCAAATCAATATAATATAATAATGACATATTGTTAAAAAATAATATAAAAATTGTTTTATTGATTTTAATGGCTAAAAATTATAACAATAAGAAAATAATGCTTATTTAATTGAGTAAACAATATTGATATAAATAATCACTATTTTAAATAATATTAGTCATTATGATGTTTTGAATCCTGCAATTTTTGTTTATATTTGCGGATCGAAATAATTTTTTTTCATCATTTGTGTTTTTTTAATGCTCCCATTCTTGGGGGCATTTTTCATTTTAATCAATTTATAATCAATTATGTAGGGGTTTAAGTAAAAATACGGAATCGTTAATTTGGTATTTTATACGCTATGTTATTTCTCAATTTAGTGACAACTTTGACATGTTAAACAACATAAAACTTTTACACCATGTCAAAATTCAAAATTAATATCGTTGCAGGTCCGCTTTGGAGCAACGATGAAGCACAAAAATTAGGTGGCCGTATTGCTGCTGCCCATTTAGGAAAATTCACAGGACAATGGTCTACCATTGTTGAAGGAGAAATGAGCGTTATTGAAGTTGAGTACGATACAGCTCCCACTGGAAGTACTGAATATACCATGGACGTTCTTGCGGGACCGCTTTGGAGCATTGAAGACGCTAAAGAAGTGTGCCCTGCTATCTGCGCTTCTTACGGAGGCAAATGGAACGGACAGTGGACAACAGTTGTTGAAGGCAAAATGAGCGTTTGCGGCTGTGTATTTACATTCTAAGAAAATAAAAAACGATGTAGAAATCTCCAGGGCAGCCTGGGGATTTTTTTTGTTTAACGAATAGGTTATTTAATATTTTTCACAAAATCGGTAGGCCTGAACTTCATAACAGACTGAAAACTGCGGGTGTATGCCTGAACACTTTTATACCCTACTTCATAAGCAGTTTCTGAAATCGTAAGATGCTCAGAGCTTAACAGTTCCAGACTTTTTATAATGCGAAGCATTTGCTGGTATTTACTTAATGTTAACCCTGTTTCTTTTTTAAAAATCCTTTCCAGGGTACGTAAAGAAAGCAGGGCAATGTCGCTCAGATCTTCTATTTTTATGTCTTTACTGTAATAATCATGAAGATAATCTATAGCCTTGGTGAGACGTTTGTCTTGAGGAAGTCTGATGTGAAGTGTTAACGAGTGCGCCACAAAATGAGGAAGTTCATTGAAAAGAGCCCCGAGAAATAAAGCTTCATCCTTATTTTCTGCTGTATTTTTAGACCATTTTTCTGCATATTTTATCATTTCTTTTAAAACCGGAGGCACTGAAAACACATTTACTTCATGATAAAAAGAATCTGTATTCTTTATATCGGCAAACATAATCATAAGTTTGATTTTTTCTGAATGTGAATTTGTTTTGTGAACAGCATCTGCGGGAATCCAAACGGCATGATTTTGAGGCAGCAGATACTTCTTTTCTTCAATCGTAATATACTGAAATCCGCTTTCAACATAGACCAGCTGACCTTTTCCATGATGATGAAGTACATCATCATGTACCCAGTTTTCTTCAAACCATACTAAATAAGGTTTGCTGATTTCATCTATAATAATTACATCAGTGGCATCCATGTCGTTTTGGGTTAAAATTTTGGCAAAATTAAACAAAACTGCTGTATTAATTTTGCATCAAAATATTTTATTATGATTATAAATGATGAATCCAGAAAGAAGTCTTCCTATATTTTACTGATACTGAATATATTAGTAGTGGTGTTGGTATCGAGTAATCTCCGGTCACCTATTATTTCGGTTGCTCCGGTATTAGGTGATGTAAGCGATGCTTTACAGCTTGATAATTTTCAGGTGAGCATGCTGACTTCTATTCCACTGTTTATGTTTGCTACCTGTTCGGTTTTGGTGAGTCGGTTTTCTCATAGGTTTACGATCAGCCGTTTTCTGATGTATTCGCTTATAATTTTAAGTTTCGGTTTATTGCTTCGGATTACGGGATCACTTTGGACGTTGTTTGCGGGTTCATTATTTATAGGATTGGGTATCTGCATTGGAAATGTAGTTACTCCGGGGTATGTTAAAAGTAATTTTCCTAAACAGATCGGTCTGATGACGGGTATTTTTGCGGTTTCCATGAATCTTACAGCAGCCTTGGCTTCGGGATTCAGTGTTCGGATTGGTGAATGGACAGGTTTCGGATGGCGCGGGTCTCTGGGGATCTGGCTTGTGATTGCCGGTTTAGGATTATTGGTTTTAGTGTTGGAAATTATATTCAATAAAAAGAGTACTGATGAGAAAAAAACAGCGATAAGTGTTTCAGATTTTAATATGTTCAAATCTGCTCAGGCGTGGAATATCAGTGTTTTTATGGGGCTGCAGTCTTTATTTTATTATTGTCTGGTAACATGGTTGCCTTCACTGCTTACTGATTTTAATATGAAAGGCGATAGTCCGGGATGGGTTTTGTTTTTTATTCAGATTACCATGATTCCGATTGCATTTTGCTGTCCGATTATTGCCAGTAAAATGAAAGACCAGCGGATTATGATCGTTTTTATCTGTACCCTCATGTTTACAAGCACAATAATGTTTGCCTTTCTGGGCGCTCAATGGGTGTATTTAAATGCTGTGATTATCGGTGTTTCTAACGGGCTGTCTTTCAGTTTATCGATATTATTCTTTTCTACCCGAACAAAAAACAGTGCCAATGCCATCAAAATTTCCGGAATGGCGCAGTCTGTGGGTTATTTTATTGCGGCATTCGGTCCTCCGGTATTTGGTAAGCTGCATGACTGGGATGCTTCCTGGAAAAGTTCTTTTTATTTTTTAAGTATCGCTGTTATTCTGATGTTTTATTTTGGAATGAAAGCTGCCAGAAATAAAACGGTGGAAGACTAAATTTTTCGACAACCGATAACAAATCCAAACGGCCCAATGCCAAAGTAGAAGGTTTGAACAGTGCCGTCATTAACCGTAAATAAAGGATTTATAAATAATAAAAAGCATTCTTCCAGATAATTGAAAGAATGCTTTTGCCATTTATATGATTTATTTCTTCGTTTTATGTAATTCTTTTTCTGCCAGATGCCGCTACCCAATGGTCTTTTTTGCATCGGGGACAACTTCCGGCATTTCCTGTGGTTTTCATTTCCGTATACCCGCAAAATGTACAGGCATAATATCCTTCTTTATCGATGGCTGTTAAGATTTTATCCAGAGAATCCGGCATGATGGGAAGGCCGTATTTTACATCTTTTTCATCATAATAAAAAACACTGATCTCCCCTGAAATCTCTTCAATTGCGGTTTCAACCTGGCCCAACTGAGACACTCCTTTTATCCTTAGTTCTGAAAAAAACTCATCACTTCCAAGATTTTCTTTTTTAAAATTGTCGATAGCAAATTCCCCGTTTTCAATGAGGCAGATTGATTTTCCTTCCAGCAATTGTTCAAACCGCTTATGCTTTCCTATAAAGTACGTGATAATACTGTACAGAAGAATGATGACTCCAAAAACAATAATAGAGGAAATGATCCCTACATCTTTATTAAACATGGGATCTCCGGCCGCCGAACCCAATCCTATGATCACTACTAATTCGAAAATAGAAAGTTGTTTTACGCCTCTTTTTCCAAGAATTCTCAACCCGATAATAATGGTTAAAAACATAATGGCAGTACGCAGTATGATTTCAAGAATAAAAGACCATTCTTCATGACCCATTAATAGTTCTTTCCAGTTGAGAGAAAGTAGAAATGTTGATAGCATCATAGACTATTATTTTCTAGCAGGAGTTCAAAAAATAAGCCAATTGATACCGATTAATAAAGGATTTTTATTTAAAATTCAATAAATAATATGGTATTTCTTCCGCAGATTAATAGTTATATAAATGATTTTAACTTAAAAAAGTAAAGGAACTTCTTCTCCATCTTCTAAAACGATGCATCTATTTTCTAAATGCTGTTCATGTATTTTTGCTTTAATAAATTTTCTGCTTTCCTTACAGTGACTTACTGCTTCCAGATGAGTAACCCAAATGGTTGCTTCAGGGGCATGCTGGCAAAGCTTTATAAGATCTTCGCTGGTCATAATGATAGGATCTCCAACGGAAAATGTAGCCGCTCCGCCTGCCGCAATGATGTGCTGTGGTTGGTGTTTATCAATTTCACGAGCAATTCCGTCATACCAAATGCTGTCGCCAATGATATATACTGAATGTTCTGATTTTTTGAAAACAAATCCATTAACGGTTCCCATCTTCTCTCCTATTTCTCCGGTTCCATGAAGGCCGTTGGTCAGAGAAATACTGATGTCGTTCCACATGATATGATCGTGTATTGCTATAATATTTGTAAACCCTTGCTGAATGATCTGACTGGCAATAGATTCCGGGCAGATGACAGGAATGTTTTTATCTAAAAGGTCTACAGCTTTTGTATCCCAATGGTCCGGATGAAGATGGGATATTACGACAGCATCTATTGTGGATAATTTTTGTGCCAGTTCTTCATCACTAAAAGGAAGATCTACCAATGGATTTAATAAGTCGTTATCTGTCATTGGAAATGCTCCAAGACTGCCTTTTTCGCCCAGCATTGGATCGATAAGAATATTGAGGTTGTCAATTGTTAATACTAATGTGGCGTTTCGCCATAACTGTAATTTCATGAGGTTTTATTTTAATACAAAGCTATGGTTTAAGGGTGTTTTCAACATGGATGGTTACCAAAAGGTGGTCCGGATAAATGGAAATCGCAAGTATTTTTTCAATTTTTATTATCCTATATTGAATATATTCAGCAGATATAATATTTATTTTTTTTAAAACAAATATGTCCTTTGAATTGTCGAAATTTGCTGATCTTTAAGACAATGGACTATGAATTTTGAAGAGTTTAAAAACTGCGGATTGAGACGAAGTCTTGATATTCTTTCCGGAAAATGGAAACCTTTGATTCTTTTGAATCTTTTCGAGCAGGATCAGGTTCGCTTTGTGGAATTATGGCGGAATATGCCGAGGATTTCAAAAAAAGTGCTTGCAGAACAGCTAAAACAACTGGAAGAAGACCATATTGTTCAACGTATTGAAGTATATGGTTTTCCTCCGGAAGTGTATTATAAACTTACAGATAGAGCCCGCCAATTGGGACCTGTTCTGGACGCTTTACATGACTGGGGAAATCAATCAAAATAACTTAAGTTTATCCTGTTCATTATAACAATTCTTGTTTAAAACTAAAGTGAGTAAAATTTTCTGACCACAGATTTTCAGATTGCTTAAATGCATCTAAAACTTCCAGGATCTGGTCATAAATAAAATCCAGTTCGTCTGAAGTAATACAATAGGGCGGAACGAGGTACATTACATTCCCTAAAGGACGCATGATAATGCCCCGCTCTAAAAATTGATGATAGATTTTTTTTCCTATTTCATTAAAATACGAGGTTTCATCTCCATTTTTGAAATCCCATGCGATAATAGTTCCGATCTGACGTACATTTTCTGCATGAGGATGTTCCTTGAGTCTTTCCGCAAACTGAGCATGCTGATCGGTAATCCGCTTAATATTGAGCTGGGTTTCTTCCTGTAATAAAAGCTCCATACTGGCTAAAGCAGCGGTGCAAGCTAGAGGATTGGCAGTAAATGAGTGCCCATGAAACAGGGTTTTGTATTTGTCATCAGATAAAAATGCATTGTAAATGTGATCTGTACAAGTTGTGATTCCCATAGGCATGGTTCCTCCTGTAAGCCCTTTTGAAAAGCACATAATATCCGGTTTTTCCGAAATATAATCGGCTGCAAACAGCTTTCCCGTTCTTCCAAATCCTGTAAAAACCTCATCCTGAATCATTAGGATATCATGTTCTTTACAGCATTTCATGAGTTCATTTAAATCTTCAGCATTGTAGATCAGCATTCCTGCAGCACCTTGTATCAGGGGTTCATAAATAAAGCAGGCAATTTCATGAGCATGTTTTTTAATCTGAGCTTTTACATTATCAATATTTCCAGGGTTGGGAGTCTCTATAAAAATGACTTCAAAAAGCATCTCCCCAAAAGGTTTTGTCCACACACTCCTTCCGCTTACAGACATCGCCCCGAAGGTATCTCCATGGTACGCATCTTTAAAGGCCAGAATTTTTGTTTTTTCCTTCCCTTGATTATAGGCTGACTGGATGCACATTTTTAATGCCACTTCCACAGCCGTAGAACCATTATCTGAATAGAAAACCTTCTTCTGATTGTCAGGGAGCAGCTGCAGCAGATTTTCTGAAAGCTGTACAGCCGATTCATGCGTAAACCCTGCAAAAATAACCTGTTCCAACGTCTGTAACTGCTCGGAAACACGTTGTGCAATGTAAGGATGGGCGTGACCGTGCAAAGTGACCCACCATGAAGATACCGCATCAATATATTTTTTACCCTGGTCATCATACAGATAGACTCCTTTTCCCTTAACAATAGGAATGATGTCATCTGCGGTCTTCATTTGAGTATAAGGATGCCAGTTGACAGCTTTATCTCTTTCTTTTAAATTTTTCATTTTTGTTTTGGGTATTGGTTGTTGGTTGTTGGTTGTTGGTTTTCAGTGGACGGTTGATGGTTTTAGTGTTTTGTGTTTTTGTGTTTGGTGTGAAAGTAAGAATGAATGATGATAGCTGTAGATATTTGTATTTTGTAATTTTGAACTATCAACTATCAACTATCAACTATCAACTATCAACTATCAACTATCAACTATCAACTATCAACTGAACATTAGCAATTAAAGGTTTCTGTCTTTTTCATCGGTTTCAATCCTAGGGTCTGAAGCATCTGCATATCTTCTGAAACGCCTGGATTTGGAGTGACAAGCAGGGTTTCTCTTTCTCCTGTAAAAATGGAATTAGCTCCTGCCATAAAGCACCAGGCCTGTTCAGATTCAGTCATTTCGATTCGTCCGGCACTTAACCTCACCATGGAAGAAGGCATAATGATTCTTGCGGTGGCAATCATCCGTACCATTTCCCAGGTGTCTACTTTTTCGTTGTTCTCAAGTGGAGTTCCGGCTACTCTTGCTAATGCATTGATTGGAACGGATTCGGGGTGTCTGGGCATGGTAGCTAATGTTAACAGCATTGATATTCTGTCTCTGTGGGTTTCTCCAAGTCCGATAATTCCGCCTGAACATACGGTCATTCCGGCTTTTCTTACATTATTGATGGTATTGATCCTGTTATCAAATGTTCTTGTCGAAATAATTTCTTCATAGTACTGCTCTGAAGTATCCAGATTATGGTTGTAAGCATATAAACCGGCTTCCTGAAGTCGTACAGCCTGTTCTTCGGTAAGCATTCCTAAGGTACAGCAGACTTCAAGACCAAGCTCGTTAACTCCTTTTACCATGTCAATTACCCGGTCAAAATCCCTGTTGTTTCTGACTTCACGCCATGCCGCAGCCATACAGAACCGGGATGAACCGTTATCTTTAGCCTTCTGGGCATGGGCGATAACCGTTTCTGTGGGCAGTAATGCCTGAACTTTGATATTGGTATGATAACGGGCGGCCTGTCCGCAATACGAACAGTCTTCTGTACATCCACCCGTTTTGATTGATAACAAGGTAGACATTTGTATAACTGAAGGATCATGCCATTCACGGTGAACGGTTGAAGCTTTATACACCAGTTCGAGTAAAGGCTGATGATAAATCTCTTCTATCTCTTCTTTGGTCCAGTCATTTCTAAGGGTTGTTTTTGTATCCATTTCTATTAATTTTTTAAATTATTTGCCTGCATTTCAATAGTTTCTTTTGTGATGGCAGACAGATCAGGAAACCTGATTATTTTTGTTTTTTGTTCTGTATAATTAATGATGATGCGTTCTGTGTCGGGTGGAAAAGATCCGTTTAAAATCAAATACTCAAGAGGGATTTTCCTTTGTTGTAAAGCCATAATTGATAACAGTGTATGGTTGATGCATCCTAAATAATTTTTGACTACCAGGGCTACAGGAACGTTTAGCTTTTCAATTAAATCAATCATAAATGCTGTGTCAGAAAGCGGTACCATCAATCCTCCTGCACCTTCTATGATAAGGTTTTCTTCTATTTCCGGAAGCTGAAAATCTTCAATACGAATCAGTTTTTCCTCTTCTGCCGCTGATTGATGAGGAGATGCCGCAAGTTGTAAGCGATAGGTTTCCGGATGGCAGTATACCTCATCGCCTACCCAATCTGTAATTTTCATACTGTCGGTATAATGCAGATCTCCTGACTGTACGGGTTTCCAGTAATCGGCTTTGTAATATTTCGTTAGGATTGCTGAACAGACTGTTTTTCCGATTTCAGTTCCAATGCCTGTTATAAATAGTTTCTTCTGCATATTCATTTCTTAATTATTCAATTCATCTTTACATTGTTTCAGTATTTCCGCAAGCTTTAGAATCTCTTCTTCTGTGTTAAAGCTGTGCAGACAAATCCGCAGTCTTTCTGTTCCGGCTTTTACCGTTGGGCTGTATACGGGATACGTAACCATTCCTTTTTCTAAAAGCATTTGATGGGTCTTTCTGAGTTTTTCATTATCCGGAATTACAATCGGCTGGATGGGACTTTTTTCCGAAGAAGGACTTAACAATCCTTGTTTTCTGAAAATCCTGATGTTTTTTTGCAGTTGTACAGATAATTGCGGGTAGTTTTCGATAAAATCATAGCTGCTTCTTATTGAGGTCCATTGCATATCCTGAGCAGAGGTGGTATAGATAAACGGGGATGAAAAATTGATCATATATTTTTTGATCAGTTCACTGGAAAGAATAGCAGCTCCATGGGCTCCGAAAGCTTTTCCGTAGGTAACCACCGCAGCAAATACCTGGTGCTGCAGCTGATATTCCGTAACCAATCCATGTCTGAAAACACCTAAAGCATGCGCTTCATCTACAATCAATGCTGCTCCGTATCGAGCTGCTATGGCTGCAATTTCTTTAAGCGGCGCCAGGTCTCCTTCCATAGAATAGAGGCTTTCTATAGCAATATAACACAGCCCGGATTGCTTTTGCAGGATTTCTTCCAGATGCCGGATATCATTATGCCTGAATTTTAACTTCCTGGCATGAGACATTCTGCACGCATCGTGTACGGAACGGTGAATGTTTTCATCCACAATCAAAGTGTCATGACGGGTTGGCAGTGTCGAAAATAAAGCCAGATTCGCATTGTATCCAGACGGGAAAAGTAATGCAGACGGATAATGATGGATAGTTGCAATATACTTTTCGGTTTCCTCTGCTTCGGGACTGTTTCCGCTGATAAGCCTTGAACCAGTACTTCCGGACAATAACCGAGGCTGATCTATAACTCTTTTAAGAAGTATATTCTGCAATTCTTCATTTTGTGCCAGACCCAGATAATCGTTGGAATAAAAATCGATTCCCTGTGGTTTTGACCTTAACGTTCTCAGCGTTCCTGCATCTGTTCTTTGGTTTAAAGCCTGTTGGAAATGTTGAAAACGATCAGGCATACTTCAACTGTGATACTTCTGCAACAATGGCATTGAGCCAGTTTTCATGGAGCTCTTTTTCAATAGTCAGGATATTTTCAGCATGGATTTTCCAGTCGTCTGAAAATTCGTCGAGCTGGCTGATCATTTCTTCAAGATGTCCTTCTTCTTCCAGAATGATAGATTTTACCATAATTTTAGAAGATTCTTTGGTAAGAATGTCCTGGTATACAGGATACAGCTCATCAGCCCGTACTTCAATGGCATAGGTCACAAAAAGATAGGCTGCATATTTTAATTCTTCTTTGGTCAGGATAAAAGCTTTCTGTAAATATTTACATGCTTTTATGTCTAAAGAATGGAGATACTGCTTTGTAGCAAGCGGTGCCAGCAGTTCATTATTGTCATAGGTTTTACAATTATCGGTATTTAGTTTTCCAATTTGTTTCTTAAGATAATAGGCATGACGGTGTTCTTCGGCAGCATGTTTCAGCTGGATGAGACTTACCTTGACAGGATGTTCACAAAGGGATATTTTCCTGGCTCCAGCATTTTCCATATACGATAAAGTATTCAGCCATTTGGCATGTACCTCATCATTGAAGACGATGCGCTCTAAGAGGTTGTGCAATTCCATGTATTTTTATTTTGAGCCAAAAGTAGTATATTGCCGGATGGTTCTATGGTGCCAGTTTTTATATTATGGATAGTCCGGTTGAAGTTCCTTATAAGAGTTTTATAAAAATTGATCGAAATTCTGAAACTGCAATGTATATGCAGGTGACTCATCAATTGATTAATGCTATACAGCGGGGATATCTTCCTTTTGGTACAAAACTTCCGGGAACAAGGGCACTGAGTCAGATGCTGGGAGTTCACAGGAATACGGTGGTTTCTGTATATGATGAACTGTTTGCCCAGGGTTGGGTAGACAGCCGGCCAAATAAAGGAACATTTGTTTTGGGTAAAAATGAAGAAAAACCTACGAAAATTGCCGATGTAAAGCCCTATAATCTCAAAAGCTATCCTGAATCGGCAGGTTTTTCTTTCAAAGCTTCTAACATTTTAGACAATCCTTTTGAATATTCCAACTGTGAATATGTATTTAACGACGGGGTACCGGATATCAGACTGACGCAGATTGATCAGCATTCCAAAATATACAGCTCTATACTGAAGCGCAGGGCTCATCATAAAATACTGGGACATTACAATCATGACGGAAGTGAGTTTTTCAAGAAAAACCTTTCCAATTACCTGAATCTTTCCCGGGGTCTGGCCATTTCAAAAAATAACCTGCTGATTACCCGAAGTACAGAAATGAGTATTTATATTGTTTCAAAGCTGCTTCTTTCTGAGGGAGACACTGTAATCGTAGGCGCTCTGAGTTATTTTTCCGTTAATATGATTTTTCAGAAAGCGGGCGTTAACATTGTGTCTGTTCCTATTGACAGTGAAGGGATTGATGTGGAGTCTGTACGGGAGCTCTGTAAGAAGCAAAAGATACGGATGCTTTATCTTACCCCGCACCACCACTATCCTACTACGGTGACTTTAAGTGCTCAGCGGAGAATGGAATTATTAAACCTTGCCCATGAGTATGGTTTTATCATTCTGGAAGACGATTACGACTACGATTTTCATTATGACAAGAGTCCTATCCTGCCGTTAGCAAGTGCTGATACGGAGGGAATGGTTATTTATATCGGCTCCTTCGGAAAATCTCTGGCGCCGGGTTTCCGGACCGGATTTATGGTTGCGCCGGAAAATCTGATGATCGAAATGAGGAAATACCTGGGAATTATTGACCGCCAGGGAGATGTATTAATGGAACATGTGTTGGGCGAGATGATTGCTGAGGGGGAAATTCATCGGTATTTAAAAAAATCTTTAAAAATATATCAGGAGAGAAGAGATTATTTTGCGTCACTGCTGGATGAACATTTGGGTGATTTCATCAGCTTTGAAAAACCTTCCGGAGGTCTTGCCATCTGGACGGAATGGAAAATTCCGGTTAACCTGATGCAGCTCAGCCGGGACTGTGCTAAAAAAAATCTTTTTATTCCTAAAACCTTATTGTATCAAAACAAAAACCTTACGGCCATGAGATTGGGATACGGAAGTCTTACTGCTGAAGAAATGAAAAGCAGTATAGAAATCCTTTCCAAGAGTATACACATACAGTCATAAAAAAGACTGCCCAAATCATTGAACAGTCTCATCATCAGCTACTATTATTTATATAAAATTGTTTCTATCTGAAATATTTTTCAAAAAGTGTGAGCTGATTGGATAATGACTGACTCCAATACGCAGGATTATGTTCACCTAATGATTCAATATATAAATGTTCAATCTTAAGGCTTGTAAGCTTATCATGAAATTTTCTGTTTTGCCCGATCATCTGGAGATCTTCTGTTCCACAATCAAAAATATAATGCTGATGGGCTTCTGCCATGATCTTTACTTTGTTGTCCGTAATAAATTCAGCGGGCAATGATTGTATAGGTCCCATCACTTTATCCACCTGATATCCGGTATATGCTTTTCCGAACGAGGTTACCTCCAAAGCACCACAAGAACTTCCTACAATGCCAAATGTTTTATTGTAAAAGGTACCTATATTGGTCGCTCCGTAGCCGCCCATGCTCCATCCTAAGATTCCGCGGGATTTTTTTTCTGCTTTTGTGGGGTAGTTTTTATCGATAAAATCTACCAATTCTTTTCCTATAAAAGTCTGATACTGGGAATCTTTCACTTCAGGACTGTCTACATACCAGGAATTAAAATTTCCGTCCGGAAGAACATATATGGTTTTGTATTCCTCTGCTTTTTGTACAAGATCAGGAATATCCTGTTTGATGGTTCTGTCCGGGTTTCCGCTGTACCCGTGAAGAATATATACTGACGGATACGTAATATTGGGTTGAAGATCAGGAGTAATAATTATTGTTTTGATCTTCTTGTTCATTTTGGCACTGAAAATTTCCTGATGAATTATTTTCTGGGCAAAAGTCTGGGTAAAGCTTATTGACACCCATACGATGGTCATTATCTTTTTCATATGATAACTGTTTAATGATTAATTGATTTCGCTGGTACAAACCTACTGTAGATAAAATACAAAAGCCTCAACATATGTTGAAGCTTTTGTGACTATATTTCTTTTTTTATGCGGCTCAGCTGGGTGGGTGTAATTCCTAAATAGGAAGCGATGTGATGCTGTTTCAGCCGGTTGTACAATGATTTATTTTCGAGTAATAGTAAATAACGCTGTTTGGCAGTTTCATATTTTAAAGATATTTCAAGAGGTTCTTTTTTTACCACCCAGTTTTTCTCTAAATAATACAGGTGAAATAAAGCCAGATCATGGTATTGATGCAGCAAATCTCTATACGCTTTAGCCGGATATTGTATCACAGTGCAGTCTTCCAAAGCAATGATGTTAAAATCGCTGGGTTCTGCTTTAATAATGGCCGAAGTTGAAGCCACAAAACTGTTTTCCTCAAAGAAGATTTTATAAATAGTATTTCCCTGTTCGTCTGTTGTGTAATAGCCCACCAGCCCGGATTTGATGAAATAATACGATCTCGCCATTGCCCCGGACTCCAGAAGCAGAGTGTTCTTATCGTATTTTTCTATAGAACAGATATCCATAAGTGCAGCCACTGTTTGTTCTGATAGCGGATAATACTGATTGATCTGGTCTAAAAATTCTTTCACTTCTATTTTATTTTAATCCAATATTTTTTTCATCATCAGATCGGTCTGTTCGTCGTCACCTAATACAAATATATGCTTGTCGAACTCTGTAAATCCATTTTTCCTGTAAAAATTCAAAGCTCTTTCGTTTTGTTCCCATACTCCTAGCCACAGATAGGATTTTTTTAAGCTGCGTGCTGTTTCCAGTGCCTGATTGTATAAGATCTGACCTACTTTTTTGCCGTGATGACTTTTTTTAACGTAAATACGCTCAATTTCAAGGCTGGTTTCGTCCTGCATCTCTGTCTGGGCTTTCCCTGCGTTTACTTTTAAATAGCCAACCGGATCATTTTCTTCCCAGGCAATGAAGAAATAAGAGTCGGGATTATTTAATTCTGACAGCATTTTTTCTGTACTGAAACTTTCTTCCAGATATTTTTTCATGGCATCTTCAGAATTATTTTCTGCAAAAGTTTCAGAAAAGGTCAGTTTTCCGATATGCCGGATGGTTTCAAGATCTTTTATTTCTGCCGGATGGATGATTATTGATGACATGTGATTCATTTATTGCTCTAATGTATTAATAAGATTTTTTATTTCCGGTATGCTTAATTCTGTTTTTGTGTTTGTCTGTAAAATATTTTTTAATGCTGTGGCGTGTGCTGTCTGTAAAGCATGTTCAGCTTTCACTTCCTGATCTGGAATTACACCTGTATGCTCCCAGTTCTTATGAGTGGCAGAAGCTGTTATTTTTCCTGCCGGAACAAGTAATAAATATTGGTTCTGAATGATAAAATTCTGTACCGGATTCGCTGCACCACCTGTTTTTTCACCAATAATTTCAGCTAATTGATAATGCTGCAAAAAGTACGCAAGTGCTTCTCCGGCAGAAAATGTTTTTTGGCTTGTAAGGATGTAAATTTTTTTATTCAGATATTTCTGCCCGGGAACTTTAGATTGTGTGCGGTTATGTACTGTTCGGTTGGTATTTCTGAAATAGGTCGTATACAATTCTGTTTTTTGATCAAAAAAGTAGCTGCAGAATAAAAGAAGCATCTCATTATCTCCGCCACCGTTTTCTCTAAGGTCAATGATAAGAGAATTGGTATTGGCCACAAAATCCATCGTGGCTGCTAATATTTTTTTGCTGGATTCAACAGTTGCAAACCCTTTAAAATTAATATATCCGATGTTTCCTTCCAAACGCTGTACCTGTTCAAAACCAAAATTTTCAAGGCTGTTGTGGAAATTATTCGATTTCTCACTCTCTTTCTCATCGATAGGTTTGTCAGGGGTATAATTTTCAAGATATTTTATGAAAAAATGTTTATCCTTAATTACTGTTCTCAGCTTTTGGGTGAGGAATGCTGCGAAATCTTTATTATTCAGTTGAGTAAAATCTTTATTTTTAGATTCACTTTGAAATAAAGAATCCGCTTTTTTATAGGCCTCCTTATCTACATAATGGGTCTTTACTTTTTCAGTAATATCAGAAAATACAGCTGCATCGTTGTTTCTCTGTGCATAAAAAAACAAAGAATGGAAAAGGAAAATTCCGACTGATAATTTTTTCATTTGAAATAGGTTATAATGTTTAGACAAAAGTATTTCAATGAAAATCATGAACATTGTAAAAATGGAAACTTAAATGAATAGCCAGATCGTATTCTGTTCCGTATCTACATGTTCAAAGAACTTTCCGGGACTTATTTTGGTCAGTTCTTTAAAATCTTTAATAAGATGGGACTGGTCATAAAAAAGGTGTTCATAGGAAAGCTCTGTGAGGTTTCTGGATTTCTTATTTGAAATCAGTACATTACGGAATCTCTGGATTTTTCTGAATTCAGAGGCGGGTTTTCCTAAATAACGTTTCGATATTTTATTAAGGTATTGTCGGGTAATCTTGTTTTTGGCAGCAATTTCTTCAATACTAAGCTCAGACTCGAAATCTTCGAGGATTGTATAAGGCAATGCCAGAGTTTTTTGCTGGAATTTTGAAAGCCAATAGTCTTCAAGCATTTCAATCTGCCTTTTCCTATCAGTTTCCTTTAGAATATCTTTCATGATTGCTTTAAAATCTGAAAGATGGATTTTCGTCTGAAGACTTTCAGCTTTGTCAGCTTCAAAGAAATGATACAATCCTAAAGGTTGAAAGTAAACGGTGATTTCATTAACAGACTGTGCGTAACAAATTTCGGTAGGCACGGAACACCGGGAAACAAAGTCAATGACTATATTTTCTGAAGAAGCCCGATGAATTTCTATCCATCCTTTATCCTGGGTAATGGCTATATCCTGACATGCTGACAGAATAAAATAGTTACCCGGAAATGTGAGGTATTTAACCGGTTCATGAACTTCGTCTTTTTCCATAAAATAATATCCTTCCATATATTTTCTAAGAATAGGATGAACCGGCTGGTAAAAAGTAATTTTCATAGTGTAGAACGAAGAAACGTAAAAATACAAATAGAAAATAAAATCCTGAAGAAAAACTTCAGGATTGAGTATGAATTATGAGAATAATATTTTCTTAAAAGCTTCAGAGGCTAAATGAACCTGTACCGCCCAATCGTCTGCGGCATCACTTCCTGCATCATCCGAAATGTATTTTAAACACAAAAAAGGAATGTTTTCCTTCATTGCGATTAAAGCCAGTGGATAGGCTTCCATATCAACAATGGTATATTCTGTTTTAGAGTGGTTCATTTCAAAACTGTCTCCACTTCCACAAATTCCTTCAGGTAAACCCTGCATCTGGTGCCCATATTCCAAAACGGGAGGGATTCCGGACAATGGAGTTTCGTATAAACTGAATCCGAGTCCTCTTACATCCATGTCCCGCTGGATAAATTTTGTACAGCATACCACTTCACCTTTATGAAAACTTTGACTGCCTGCAGAACCCAGATTAATAATTAATTGAGGTCTTCTGAGATGAATCTCTTTCGTCAGTTCCATAGCGGCATTTACTTTTCCGATACCGGTAACCAGTTTATTTTTATCATCAAAAACTTTTCCTGCCTCCGAATCTAATGCAAATACAAAAAGAGTATCTGAAACGGGGTACGTAAGTTCGTTATTGATCTTTATCATAAGCACAACAGATTAAATACTGCATCCATCGGCATCACATGAAGCTCCGCCATCAGAAAGATCTTTAAATTTACTTTTCGTTTCATTATATGTCTGCTGTAGGGCGTTTACAAAAGTTTCGACAGGCTGTGCCCCGGAAACTGCATATTTACCGTTCAGAACAAAAAACGGAACACCTGTAATCCCGTTGTTTTGAGCATCAGCAATATCCTGATTAACTTCCTGATCCAATGTATCAGAACCTAAGACCTTCTGTGCTTCTTCTTTATCAATTCCCAGTTTTTCGGCGATAGAAACCAAAAGATCAACAGATCCCACATTTTCACCGTCAATAAAATGGGCTTCAAACAATGCTTCTTCAACTTCTGAAGAAAGATTATGTTTTTTGGCCAAATGAATCAGTCTGTGAGCGGGAAATGTATTGGTGATTAATGCTTTTTCAAAATTAAAATCAATTCCTGCCATTTGTCCCATCTGCGTTACCTGACTTACCATCTGGCTGGCCTGAGCTTCAGGAATTCCTTTTTTTTCCTTAAAATATTCTAAAGTTGTTTTGGTTTCGGAAGGGTTCAGGGTTGGGTCAAGCTGAAAGCTCTTCCACTCTACTTCCACATCATTTTTAAAGGGTAATTTTTCAAGGGCTTCCTCAAAATTATGTTTTCCGATATAGCAAAAAGGGCACATTACATCAGACCAGATTTCTATTTTCATTTTTTCTTTTAATTTTAATTCTTGATCGATTTTTTAATCTTATCAAAATTAAGGCATATCATCCATTGTAACAAGATTTATTACAATTTATTGCTGGCAGGGAAGCATTATTTTTTCTCTTCTTTCCAAAACGTTTCTTAAGATCATCATCAGGAAAGCCAGCAGTCCGAAAACAAATCCAATCCAGGGGTTATATTCCACTCCCTGAGAGACAATCATCCAGCCGCCTAAAGTGGTTCCTAATGTAACGCCCAGATTTCCGAAGGAAGTGGCCAGGCTATTGGCAAATTCCATAGAACCAGGAACTGAAGAAATCATGTAAGTAGAAGCATTCAGGAAGCTTGGGGAGTACATAAATCCCCAGATTACAATACAAATCATATTGCTGAGTAAATGATCACCCGATATATACAGTAAAACAGGCATGATTAACGTTCCGGAGAGAAAAAAAGCCGTTGTTTTAGGAATACTTTTGCTCAACATTTTTCCGGCAATCCAATTTGCGAAAACACCTACAATTCCGAATAGGAAAAGCATATAGCTGATCATGGTCCCGTCCATTCCTTTTGCTTTGTTCAGATAGTCTGCAAAATAGCTGTAGGTAGAAAACCAGGCGGTGATCATGAAAAAATTCATTGCTGTGCTGGTGATAAAAACAGGCTTCGTCAATATTTTCAGCTGACTTCCGTAAGATTTTTTTTCTTTTACCGGCATAGAAGGAAGCGTTATGTAAATTGCAGCCAATGCAATAATACTTACTATGGTTTGAATGATAAATGAGTATTCAAATGTATAAATACTGGCTACCCAAGTTGCAAAAGGCACCGTTGTAACCATCGCGATCGCTACTCCACTGAATACAATCCCCATTAACTGATTTTCATGTTTTTTATCTGCTTTGGAAATCGCAACTGATAAGGCCGTCGCAATATAAACCGGCTGTAAAAATGCAGGTAAAATTCTCACCAGCATCAGCAGCCAGAAAGGCGGTGAGAATGAGGACACAACTCCTGTGACAAGAAATACGGCAATGGCAGCCAACATGAGTTTTTTACGGTCAAAACCTGAGGTCAGTAAGGTCATAAAAGGTCCTGTCATTGCAATAATTAAGGCAAAAGCACTTAACAGATATCCCGCTTTATCGATACTGATCTGATAATGTTCTGCAATCTGTGGCAGGATTCCAATCACTCCGAATTCAGTGGTGATAACGGCAATAAATCCTAAACATCCTATGTAAGCAAATTTCTTCATTTTATTTTTCCAGGTTTTTATGGGTAAAGGCGGCAATTTCATCTACAGCAGTTTTTGTTTCATCCAGAATGGCTCCCATATGCATAAAACCATGCACCATATCTTTATAAAAATGAGTGGTTACAACGACTCCGGATTCTTTCATATGCTGGGATAACTGCTCGCCTTCATCTCTCAAAGGATCATGTTCTGCCAATAGTATTAATGTAGGCGGGGTATTTTTAAAATCTTTTATTAAAATAGGTACTGCCAAAGGATTTGTCTGTTGTTCTTTGTTGGGCAGATACCAGTTCCAAGCTTGTATGCCACCTTCTTTATTCAAGATAGGCCCGTTTTTATAGGTCTCCCATGATGCTGTATTTAAAGAATTGTCTGCGGCAGGGTAAATCAAAACCTGAAACTTAAGCTGATCTCCAATCTCCGTGGCAAGTGCTCCGGATAATGCGCCTCCTGCACTGTCGCCTATGATTCCAAGTTTATTCTTGTCAATTTCTAATGTTTCTGCATTACTAATCAGCCATTCTACTACCGTTTTACAGTCATCTAAACCTGCCGGAAAAGGATGCTCGGGAGCTAAGCGGTAATTAATAAAAATGATATCAGAACCTGTCGCATTCGCAAGCTGTCGTACAATAGCATCATGAGTTTCATAACTTCCGGAAATAAACCAACCGCCATGGAGATAGATTATTGCCGATGACTTTTTAGAACTTTTACCTTTAGGCCTATAGATTCTGACGGATATCTGATGATCATCAGCAGGAATACTGACCTCCTCTATCAAGGCTACAGATTCTTTCGAACCGCTCAATTGAAAAGCCATGGTTTCATAATATTTACGACTTTGATCTAATGGATCTTTGGCATCAAACACCTGAATTTTTTCAAGGTGATCCAAAACTTTGTGTATAGCTGGGGTTAGCTGCATCTCTGTTTTTTTATGGTTGCTAATGGTTGTACAGGAAACAAGTGCCAGAAAGGATATTGTACCTATTAATTTCTGCATATTTTCTGTTTTTGATGAAGCAAAATTAACAGGTAAACCCTAATTTTGCATCGTACACAGCGAATTGTATGGTACTAACAAATTTGTAAGTAATGGGAAAAAGAAAAGAAAATTCTACGAACAGTATTAATGCACAGTATATTACGGAATGTGATTTAACCTATACAGTTTGTAAAATCGGGGGAAGATGGAAACTATTGATCTTATGTAAACTTGAAACCGGGAAACTGCGTTTCAGTGAACTACGTGACCGGATTTCCGGAATAACAGAAAGAATGTTAACCCTTCAATTACGTGAGCTGGAAAAGGAAGGTTTACTAAAAAGAACTGTATATGCACAGGTTCCTCCCAGAGTGGATTATGAAATGACAGACATTGCTTTAGAGCTTGTCCCCATCTGGAAACAGCTTGAGGAATGGGGAAAAAAGCATAAGGAAATAATTTATTCTCAAGTCGAAGAAGCGAGTAATACTCAGGAAAATTAAATAATTCTTACTATGATATTTAGGGATTTTAGATTTAAATATAAATTTGAATCATTAAAAAATTCACCCCATGTGGGATGAACTTTTAATAAAATAACTTTTCCTTAAGCAAGTTTTGAACAATGGGAACATAATGGTTTCCCTCCAGTACCAGACTTCCGGTTTTTTGTTTCAATGTTATTTCCTTCTGTACAACTTGTGTTGTTGTGATGCACATTTGCATTTTTTTCAATGCTGTGCCACGGAGATGTTTTTGCCATAATTAATAAAGATTTTTAATTCGAAATGAATGTATAAAGAACCTTTATTATTTAATTACGGGAACTCCCACTGTCAGATACTATTTTTAACAGATATTGTAAGTTTTTTTAGTCTTCTCATTCCAAATAAAGAAAATTATTGAGCTGCGTTAACCCTTCTACTGAACAGCACATGGGCAATTAATGCTAACAGACCGAAACTTGCCCCAACAAGACAAACGCCTTCCCATTGCGCATAATGCCAGGCAACAGAAGCAAGCCAGGTACCCAAAGAACCGCCGATAAAATAGCATACCATATACACCGTATTCAATCTGTTCACTGCATTGGTTTTTATTAAGAAATAATTGGTCTGGTTCATGATATGGCTTGACTGTACTCCCAGATCAACAAGAATTACCCCTACAATAAGTCCCCAATACGTTTCTCCTGCAAAATAGGTAAATCCCCAGCTCACTAAAACCACCAAAAGTGCATATAGAATAATTCTGTTAATATCTAAATATTTTTGAAGCTTTCCTACTTTAGCCGCTGCTAAAGCACCTACAGCACCTGCCAATCCGAAACTTCCCACAACGGAAGCTCCTGCATTGAACGGAGGTTTTTCCATATGAAAGACCAACGTCGTAAATAGGGCACACATGGATCCAAAAGCCATAGCTCCCCGAAAAGATGCCAGTTGCAATATAGGCTGTGTTCTTGCTAAATGAGCCACAGAACGCATCAATTCTTTATAACTGCCTTTGAAATTAGGAAGCATTTCAGGAAGCATTTTATACACTGCCAGCCACACCAGAATCATAAGTCCTGCTGCAATACCAAACATCGCTCTCCATCCCCAGACATCTCCTACAATCCCGCCTATAAATCTGGATAAAAGAATTCCCAATAACAATCCTGACATTACTACCCCGATGTTGGAAGATTTCTCTTTATCTGAGGAAAGTTCGGCAGCAATAGGGATAAATAATTGAGGTATCACAGAGGTGGCACCAATCAATAAACTGGCGGCATACAGCATCCATAGCTGGGTGGCAAATGTCATCCATAATAGTGAACCGAATACTAAAAAGAGATCGATCAGAATGAGCCTTTTACGAAAGAATTTATCTCCCAACGGAACAATCATTAACAGTCCAACGGCATATCCTACCTGGGTAAGAACAGAAATTTTACTGGCTGCGCTTTCAGAAACTTTCAAATCATTTGAAATAAGGGCCAGTAAGGGCTGGTTATAATAATTATTGGCCACTACAAGTCCTGAAATAATCGCCATTAACCAAATTACTGTTCTTGAAATACCGTTAGTAGAGCTCACCTGCATAGTTACATTAAATTTGAGGGCAAAGATAAGAATAGAATTACGGATAAGGAGTATTTCAAATTGTTAATAATGAATCATCTTATGAATACAGTCGATTGAAGAAACTTAAGAATTATGAAAATTGATTAAGCTTTAAAACTGATCATCGTTTTTACCGATGGATGATATCGAAAAAAAAGGTTTTACAGATTTAGAAATATTGAGGAAATTTGTCTCATGAAAATCATTCCACTCAAAGAAGGCAATTTCTCAGCAAGTAAAACGAAAGATTTTACCCTTTTAACGGAAGACAGCTTATCGACTGCCACGGGAATTAAAATGTCTGTTCAGCCTTTTCTTATCATAACCAAAAACGATCATATTCTTCTGGACACTGGTCTTGGATGGAAGACGCCAGATGGAAAAACCGTGCTTTCAGATCTTTTGAAAAAAGAAAACATAAGACCCGATCAGATCACCAAAGTGCTGCTTTCCCATCTTCACAAAGACCACCTTTCGGGTATTATGAAAAATTCGGAGAATGGTTTTGAGGCAGCTTTCCCTAATGCGTCCATATATGTTCAAAAACGGGAATTTGATTTTGCAATGGAAAATAGTGATAATCCTTCATTCGATTTTGAAACGCTTCACAGGCTCGCCGAACTTCCGAATATTATCTGGATGAATCAAGATCAAGGGCAGATATCCGAGGAGATTTCTTATCAGGTGGTTGGCGGACATACTCCTTTTATGCAGGTTTTCTGGATCACGGAAGATGAAGAAACTGCATTTTACGGTGCTGATGATCTTCCTCAGGAGTCTTATCTCAAGTATCATTTGGCCTATAAAAGTGATTTTAATGGGCAAAAAGCTAAAGAATTAAGACAAACCTGGGAAAAAGAGGCTGCTGAAAACCACTGGAAAGTGCTGCTTTATCATGATCTGGATAAAGCTGTGATTGAATTTTAATTTTGTAATAGGTAGTTTTATAGATTATTAAACCATTTATAAATATCGACGTTGGAAGGAATATTCAGTTTCTTTCTCAGTCGGTTTTTACGGTTTTGTATCGCTTTCGGGGTGACAAAAGTGTACGTTGCAATTTCTTTAGTGGTAAAGTTAAGTTTCAGATAAATGCAAAAAATCAGTTCAGAATTTTTTAAATTGGACTGAATTGAATAGATTTTATTAAAAAAAGTTGGATATACTAGTCTGGATTTATTCAATAGATAAGGAGAATTTCCTTTCGCCAGTGTCATAATTTCGTCCTGGAAAAAAAGTTTCTGACTTACGTCCTTTACATTGAATTCACTTTCTTGATTCTTCATAATATGTTTTCATCTTTGCTGATTTTTCATTTTTTCTATACTTATCTGAATCAGTTATTGTACTTTCTTATTCTTTATTGTTTCTGCAATAGCTGCCGAAATGAATAAATACCATAGTAAAGTTCTGATACATTTTATGGTTTGCAAAGAAATTTATACCTATCACTTTTTAGATTCAGTAAAAAAGAAAAAATGATTAAAATTTTATTGAGTTAATACCACATAGATACCACGATGGAATCTTTTCGGAGCTTTTCAATAAAGCTTTACAATCATTATTTTTTTATATGGTAACAAAAATAAAAGAATTGATCTTCCATTTTTATGATCAAGATCAATACTTTTGAAAATTATTACCATTTATTTTATGAATTACAATCTATCATACTGCTAATTTTGTGGTATGTCAGTGGTACTTTATTTCCATGATATTCATGAAAATTATTCTTTCTTTATAGATTGGAAAATTCATAAATAAATTAAAATGTTTTTTTTAAATATTTGGAATCAACATTTATACATTACAAAAAAGGAAATCATTTTTCGTAAAGGCTTTTCGCCATTAAATACGTTAAAATTATTTCTGAAGTACCTAAAAACTATATTATTTTTTAATATTGCGCTGGCAAGCACCAACCGACCGCTCTTACATTTCTGTATGCAGAAAAAATGATATGGATATCAGGAGTATGAAAAGGAAAATTAATAAGGTAGTACAAAGTGCAATAATTTTTATTAAATTACTTACAAACTAATAACATGAAATCTCAATTTGTATATGGCCGTCTATGGATGGCCAGAAAAATAGAAAATACATATATTATAAGCATTAACGATGGCGCTTCCATTATTGCTACACTGAAAGATTTCGTTCAGACACAGAAAATAAAAGCAGGCAAAATTTCAGGAACCGGCGTTATCAACCAGGTTTTGCTGCGTTTTTTAAGTCCGTTTGCGAAAAAATATATTGAGGGAAAAATTAATGCAACATCAGATGCTTCCGACATTTCCGGAAATATTTCAGAAAATGAAGGGAAGCTAATGCTGCATTTACATGTTGTACTTAGACTGAGCGAACATACCATATTGGAAGGTCTTCTGATGGAAGGGAAAGTCCGCGGAAAGGCTGAGTTCATCTTACACCCTATCGAAAATCAATTGGTGATCTCTAGAAGTAAAAAAGAACTTACTTCTTTTCATGTAAACTGTTTAAATTAATTTCCTATACAACGCAGCTGCTGAATATAATTTCGGCAGCCCTCAAAATCATAATACCTGGATTTCAAGAGCTCAGCCTGGTAGCGTACGGGCAGGTAGATTCCCCATTTTGAAAAATCAAGCATTTTAGGGATATCTTCAGCCATATCCATCAGTACTTTATCCCAATTCATTGCTTCCCAATCTATATTTTTAATAGCCGATACAAAGTCTGAATGAGTATGTTTTATTTCAAATAAAATGTCTTTATCAAGTTGATTATCAATTTTCAATACATCCATGATAAAGCCTAGCGTTCTGTTGATTTTTGAACTGGTAAATGAATAAAAGATTAGTTTTTCATTACTTGACAGCAACGGTCTTTCTGTGGCAGGATCATTAATATCAAATATCGAAAACTCTTTTCTGAGCATATTCACGGTTTCTTGTGCGGTATCATCCAAAAAATCAAATTGCTCTTTTGAAACAAGAACTTCCAGCATCTTTTGTCTTATTTCATGTGCTGTATCCGCACCATCTCCTAAAAATGTAGGTTTTTTTCCATCTTTAGCAGGGGTCACTTCTATTTTTTTGGTCTGAAAATCAATATCAATGATCTTCCATATTTTTGCTGATAAATAAATGTTTTCGTTTTCCCTGATCTGCGGTGATAAGGGTAATTCACCGATTTTAATACCCTGATTTCTTACTTTAAAAAATGTTTGGGTAGCAAATAGGCTATAAAAATCTTTAGTATTCACTACTTTTTCGCCTTCAATACCAATGATATATTCATTTCCTAGTTTTTCAAGAAAATCTATTTTCCTGAGATGATCGATGATCTCTTCGGTTTCTTTTTCTGTAATATTCTTAAAAGCAGCATTGTCTGCAAACTCTTCCAACAGCTCGCGTAATGTAATTCCCGACCTGCTTTTTACCAGAGAAAGTATCTGGTGAACCAATACATCATAAGGTTTTATATTGACTGAAATCGGCTCAATATACTGCTTTTTGTACAAAAGCCAACATGCCAGAGACTGGATAAGGCTCCATCCGTTGGTAGCATACAAAAATAGGTTGCTGGCTTTATCTTCTCGTCTTCCGCTTCGTCCTACTCTTTGTATTAAAGAAGCAATACTGTGTGTGGCATCAATTTGTACCACTTCATCTACATTTCCTATATCAATTCCTAACTCCAGTGTAGAGGTGCAGGAAATGGCAAAATTTTGGAGCGTGCTGTTTTTAGCGAAAAATTCAACATATTCACGCACTTCTTTATCTACCGATGAATGATGGGCAAAATAATTTTTATGTCCGCCCACCTTGTCGGAGATCTGTTTCAGTTTTACGGCCACTTCTTCTACCCGGCCTCTCGCATTCGGAAAAATCAGAACCTTACTTTCCCTTGTCCTTATATAAAGGTCTTTAAGAAGATCCAGCGGAAGTGCTTCAACAGTTCCCGGGAAATATTTAAATATCGCATTAATCGGTTTCGGAGTAGTATCTCTGATGATCCTGGTATTTTCTGCGGTTCCGAGAAAATCTTTCAGTTCAATATATTGGTTGGCATCACTCACGGTTGCGGAAAGTCCTACAATACTGAATTTTTTATGATTAACCTTCTGTAAACGGTTCAGTAAAGACTGCAGGTGTACCCCGCGGTCGGAACCCAAAAAAGAATGAATCTCATCAATGACCACATATTCCAGATTGGAAAATAAATGGCTGACGTTATATGGCTTATTGACAAACATAGCCTCAATGGATTCAGGAGTGATCAGTATAATTCCGGCCGGATCTTTGATCAACCGGTCTTTTTGGCCTTTGGAAGCTTCGCCATGCCATTTTGTAACGGGAACGTCCAGATAAGCGCAAAGCTGTTCTACCCTGGTAAACTGATCGTTAATCAAAGCGATAAGAGGAGAAATATACAGCACTTTAACGCCCTGTTCTTTGAAATTAACCTTTGAAAGAATGGGCAGAAAAGCAGCTTCAGTTTTACCTGAAGCCGTTCTGGATATGAGGACATAATGAATGTCCGTTGTCATTATTTTTTGGATCGCGGCCTCCTGAATAGGTCGTAAGCTCTCCCACTTTTTATCGCGGATGTATTTCCGGATAGGCTCGGAAAGCATGTCATAGGCTGTCATAATTCTTCAATACTGTCTAATAGGATAAGATCGCCGGGTCTTTCGTCAGAGATTTCAATTTCTCCGAAAAGCCTTCTTTTATCCACTTCAGGATTTTGTCGGATGATGTTTAATATATTGAGAAAATCGCGGATTACTTCCCTTGGCGTCAAAAATTCTGATGCGCCGGGTTTATTGAACATTTCTTCCATAAATGCAGAGATCTCTTCATCGGTAATATTGAGTTCTGTTTTATAATTGAAATCGAAAATCAGTTTTAATTTTTTCAATAACACAAAGATCTCGTTATGATCCATTGGAGCCAATGTAATGACAGGTTGTGCAAAGTCTCTGATTTGGAGGGTTTCAAATTTATTCGTTTCCAGTCTTGATTTTAAAGCCTGATAACTGAAGAGTCCTCTCCTTTCGTTCTCTAAAAACTCTTTTGTTCCTGCAAAATTGATGAATAAATTCGAGACTTTACCCTGGAAGCAGTCGTTGTAGATGGATAAAATTTTCTCGTAATTTTTTTCCCGTGCTGCTGCTGTTGAAATTTTGTACAGATTGATCGCTTCATCCAAATTAATCATAAAACCGCTATATCCCATGCTTACAAAAAGTTTGCAGAAATTTTTAAGCATATCATAATAATTTGAATCATTGATAACTTCACGGACTCCCAGATCCTGCCTTGCTTCGGTTTTAGTCTTATATTCTCCTTTCAGCCATTTTAAGGCATTTCTGCGCAGCAATTCATCATTTTTAATGTAACCTTCATAGTATTTTACGATGACATACCCAAAATCGAAACCGCCCACTTCCGTAATCTCGTTAATGGTTTTCATAATTGCATTCTGAATCAGTCCGAAGTACTGTTCATTCCGGATCTCCGCCAATGAAATATAATTTTCTTCTGCCGTTTTGGTAATCACCTGTTCGATCCATTTTTCCAGTAACGTCTGCAAGGCACCGCCTTCAGGTTTGGTTTGAATTGCAATATTGTCCATAATGGCAGCATACAGGATGACGCTCTTTCCATCATTTGAATACAACCTGTTATCAGGAGTGAAATCTGCATTGGCAACTACAAATTTCTGTTTTAAAGCAACGGTATTCAGAAGATGAAGCATAAAAGATTTTCCACTTCCGAAATCTCCGATCCAGAATTTTGCCATGCTGTGTCCATTCTTCACATCCTCCAAAGCACTTATAAAAGCAGCAATTTCTTCAGATCTTCCTACAGTAATATGCTGTACTCCGATTTTGGGTACGACACCACCCACCAGAGAATTGATAATTGAAGTGGCTTCTTTTGGTTTAATATTGTCAATCATTGTTTAATAGTTTTTTATAATAATCTGTGTTGATGATAAAGTATTCATCCTCTTCCTCGATCAGAATATCATCAAGTATTTCAAAACAGCTGTCATTAATAGAATCGATGGTGGATCCCATAAACAGATTTTTACCTTTGATAAATGTTTCAAATTCACTTTGAGGAAAACTGAAGCTCTGTTTCTCAAAAAGATCCAGGATCTCCTTTTGGATGGCCGATAAGTTCAGTTCATCCAGATATTTTGATTCCTGAGTTTCAGGATGGTGTTGGGTTATATTTATAGTTAATTCATTCGTGTTGACGGCCTCTTCCGCTTTTACAGAGGGAGTTTCATCTTCAGAATCATTAAGATACTGTCCTAATAATTCAACCGTACCGGAATGCTGCCTCTGAACATTTTCAATAGCTTCCCGGTTGATCACAATTTTCTTTCTCTTCGGTTCATACAGATGGCTAACCATTTCAATAGCGGCTGCAAGATTTCGGTCTGCTATAAAACTGCTTAAAATCCGCTCAAAATCATGCAGCTGTTCCTGGGTGGTAAATAAACTTTTCTGGATGTTTTTTGCCAGGGGTTTATTATCAAATTTCGGAGACTGCAGATCCTTATCCAAATAATGAAGATACAGCCGCAGAGAACAGATTTTATCATGATCTGCCATGAATTTTGAAGCCTCAAAAAATAAAGCGTCTACGGAAGGATTTTTAACATTAACATCCGCAAGACGAAATATTTCTCTTTCAAAAGCCAGTGGATTGGTGTAATCTTCTTTGATGATATCAAATTTAATTTTCCATCGGTTGGTATTATTTTCATTCAGGATGATATTCGTTCTGGCATCTGCATCCAAAATATACGGTTGATTTTCCGGTAAGAAAACCTCAAGCCTGGAAACGATTTTTCTGTTGTACTGATGCAGAATGTCAGGATGGTTATAAGTAAAATCTGTATTTATTTTTCTTTTGATACCATAGACTTCTCTGACATTATTTTCGCATAATTTGAGAATGTGATTAAAAATTTCTGCCTGCACAGACTGGAAGGTATACGTATAGTTCAGGCTCTCTTTTCTGTAATTATATTTAAGACATACAATGATCTCTGAAAGCTCATCAATAACTGTTGGATATGATTTATTAACAGGAATACATTCGGTATACAGATATTCAATTACTCTTAAAAACTGTTTTAAGATCTGGATCCTGCAATATTCAATCTCATTGAAAACATTCCCCGCAAAAGATAATTTATCTAAAAGTGTTGCCTGTTCATTCGTTAAATTAAGCTTTCGGGTATATTTTTTTCCTATTTTCCAGGAATCAGGATCATGAGGTTGGTTTGTAGTTGTATTGGCAGCAGGAGCCGCTTCTGACATATTCTCTCCAAAATGAATGGGAATAGACGAATTTCCCGAAACATCAATAATGAAGTCGTCTTCATTGGCAAAAAAAGGAGTATTACTTGGCATAGCAAGAGAAGTTGATTAATGAAATATCTGTAGCTTTTTCTCTTCAAATCCCTGAACTCTGATCAAATCTTCAGAAATAATTCCTTTATCTGCCCTGGCTTTGGTAGTAACGATCTGTGGATATGAATTTTCAAAATTAGTCATCTTAAATAAAATGGTGTTTATGGTTTATTAGCTTGTTTTGATATAGAATCAACTTACTAATATAGCAATATTATGACATCAAATATATCCAGGACTAAGAAAAGATCCTTACGGTTTTCCGTAAAAATTCATTACAGATCCAACTGGCGCTGGAATTCTTCAAGGTATTGGGCAATATGAAGACCATCAGCCAATCCATGATGAGCTTCTACAGAAACCGGTAAATATTTTTTACCGTCACGCACATTAAACTTACCGAATGTGATCTTCGGAACAGACTCTGTTTGGTCAAAATTTGTAGGATGCAGCAATGCGCTAAAGGAGTTCCATGGTATAGTAGAATGTCTTATCAGATCCTTTCCAATGTCACCATTTTTCAATCTGAGGCCTGTTGATTGGTGTACTGCTTGTATTTCTTCCTGTAATCTGCTATTGAAAACAGAAAAATCATCTGAAAAAGGAATAAACGCAAATCCGAAGGTACCATCTGGCCTTCCAATAGTTGTTCCGGCATGGATTGTATCAAACAAAGCAACTTCTCCGTCAATAATTCGTAGTTTCAATGCATCTACTCTATTCACTGCAACCATGGATTTATGGAGATAAACAGCAAAGAAGGAAAATCCTTTTTCTTTAGCCGTATGATAAGCTTTTGTACAGTCTACTTCCGTTGTAAAACCAAAATAAGGACTCTGCATCTTCGAGAAAAAATCAAAATGTTCCTTTCTGTTCCAGTTTTCAAGATCAATAATCTTCATAAATAAGGATTTGTATACACTGCAAATTTCTATAAGTTTTATCATTTTTACAACTTGCAGCAATGAAAAAATAGGATAATGAGTATTAATTATTGTGCAGCAACTTAAAATGGACCAACCAACGGTCGTTAAACTTAAATTTGGTCAATTTTTTGATGTCAAAAAGCAAATCGGCAACGCTGGAAGAATTATCGTATAATTTATTATAAAAAAAGAAAAAATGAACGCAGAAAGAATAGGATTTATAGGATTGGGGAATATGGGTCATCCGATGGCTAAAAATTTAGAAAATGCAGGATTTCCACTTTCCGTTTACAACAGATCACCGGAAAAAGCAGAAGATTTTAAAACAAAATCAATTGTTTGCAGCAGCGTTTCAGACCTGGTTAAGAACAGTGATGTTATATTCACTATGCTGACTAATGATGATGCTGTAAAAGCGGTTTATAAAGAGATCGTAACCCTTCCTCTCACAGGAAAGCTGTTTATTGATATGAGTACCATTTCACCACAAGCTTCCGGCAAAATAGCGGATGCCATCAAAATAAAAGAAGCTTCCTTTATCGATGCTCCTGTCGCAGGGAGTACAAAACCAGCTGCAGAAGGCACCCTGATTATCATGGCTGGCGGCGCAGAAAAAGATATCGAACGTTCCATGCCTTATCTGCAGAAGCTAGGAAAAACAGTTAAACATCTTGGTGATAATGGAAAAGGAATTGCCGCAAAATTATCCGTCAACTATTTTCTGGCAGGAATCTATCAGGGATTGGCAGAAACTGTTTTATTTGCAGATAAGCTGGGTATAGAGCGTTCCGAAATGCTGGAAATTATTAATGAAAGTGCCAGCGGAAGCGGAGCTACAAAAGTAAAGACACCAATGTTAATGGCAGATCATTATGAACCTGCATTCGCTTTAGACCTGATGCTGAAGGATATTCTGCTTGCCAATGAAGCCGGAGCAGATTTCCCTTTGTCAAAAACATTGATTGATACCTATCAATCTGCTCATAACGATGGTTTCGGGAAAGATGATGTGATTGGCATTATCAATTATCTGAAAAAAAATAAATAAACAGAAATAATTGTTAATCTTCCCGGGGTTTTTATGTCTTGGGAAGATTATATTTAATTAAACAATGAACATTTTAATAACCCATGAAAGACTTTAAAACAACTTTTTTTTTCTTACGCCTTCCTGTTGCCATTTCATTAGCGGGACATGGCTTAGTAAGGCTTCCCAAACTGCAAACCTTCAGTGAATGGATGGTTACCACCATGGAAAAATCAGCCATTCCAACAGCTTTAATTGTACCGTTCAGCTATATTTTACCCATTGCAGAAGCCATTATAGGAATATTATTATTGATCGGATTTAAAATAAAATATACGTTGTATGCCGGATTGGTACTGATGAGTATTTTAATATTAGGCAGCTGTTCCATTGAAAACTGGTCGGCTATTGAGGCCCAGTTATTGCACTCATTGTATCTTTTCGGATTGTTTTGGCTGTATGATAAATATGCAGCAGAAAAAACGAATTCATAAAAAATTGTTCATGCTATTACCAACCCTTTCATCAAAATAATATGGAATTTCAAAATTATAAAGGAAACCACTGGACCGCCAGAAAAGTTGAAGGTACCTACATCGTAAGCCTTCAAAACGAATCTGGGATTGTCGAAGCACTAACAGATTTTGTAACCAGTCAACACATTGAAGCCGGACAAATTACAGGAATAGGCGCCGTAAGTGAAGCCACCCTCCGATTCTTTGACCCTGCAACCAAAAAGTATGTAGATAAAACATTTAATGAGCAAATGGAGGTTACCAATATTTCCGGTAATGCATCTGAAATGGACGGAAAACCTTTACTTCATTTGCATATTACCTTAGGAAGACAGGATTACACCGCATTGGCCGGACATCTTCTAGATGCTAAAATCCGGGGTGCAGGAGAATTCATTTTCTATCCTTTACCTACTAAAATGGTCAAAGTAAAAAATGATGAAGTCGGTATTAATTTCTATGATTTCGAAAAATAAGTCCTCCCTTTGCACCGCAAAGATTTTATGTAGTATTTTTGAAGAAATATTTCCTGATGTTTGATGTTCTGATTTCACATATCCAAAATAAAGTTGACCTTACCGAAGATCAGAAAAATGAAATACAGTCGTTTTTCATCCCTAAAAAACTTCGTAAAAAGCAATACCTGCTTCAGGAAGGCGATCTCTGCAGAAACCTCTCTTTTGTTGCTGAAGGAATTCTAAAATCTTATACACTGGACGAAAAAGGAAGTGAACACATCAATATGTTTGCATTTGAAGGCTGGTGGATCTCAGACTTCAACAGTTTTATCAAGCAGGAAAAAGCAGTTCTCAATATAGAGGCTATTGAAGATTCTGAGCTGTTGATGATCAGTCTGGAAAACTATGAGAAAATGACCCTCCAAATTCCAATAATGGATCGGTATTTCAGGATTCTGTATCAAAACAGTCTCGTTACAAAAGATTACCGGCTTATTGTTTCCAATTCTTATACCGCTGAAGAAAAGTACACCTATCTCGCCAAAAATAATCCGGATATGATCAAAAGAGTTCCGCATACTCTTATTGCTTCCTATCTTGGACTAACGCCGGAAACCATTAGCAGAATCCGTAAAAAGATTTCAAAGCAATAGCACTTGATCTATATCAACAAAATCACATGACACAGGTCAAGTTCCCTGGATTTCTGCCTCCATACCTTTGTAAAAGAAATTTTACAATATGGAAAATAGTAAAAATATAGCACTCGTAGTCGGTGCAACAGGAATTACAGGCAGTAACCTTGCCGAAGAGCTTATTTTACAAGGCTGGACGACCTATGGGCTGTCCAGGAATCCCAACAACAATATACAAGGTCTTCATGCTGTAAAAGCAGACCTGATGAATGAACAAAGCCTCACGGAAGCGTTAAAAGACATAGCTCCTACCCATGTTTATTTTACCACTTGGATGCGCAATGACACAGAAGAAGAAAATATCCGGGTCAACAGTGCGTTGGTAAGAAATCTTTTACATGTTCTGTCTTCCAAACAATCTGTAAAGCATGTTGCTTTGGTAACAGGGCTGAAACATTATTTAGGACCTTTTGAGGCCTATGCTAAAGAGGGAGTTTTACCTGAAACCCCTGTCAGAGAAGAACATCCAAGATTACCCCTTCCCAATTTTTATTATGCGCAGGAAGATGAAGTATATGCAGCTGCAGAAAGAGACGGATTCACATGGAGCATTCACAGGCCTCACACGGTTATTGGATATGCAGTAGGAAATCTGATGAATATGGGAACTACATTGGCTGTCTATGCCAGTATCTGCAGAGAGACCGGAAGAAAATTCATCTGGCCCGGATCTGCTGCCCAATGGAACGGAGTTTCTGACGTCACTGATGCCAGAATATTAGCCAAACAGCTGGTTTGGGCATCAACAACAGAAGCTGCACAAAATGAAGCATTCAACATCGTTAATGGAGATGTATTCAGATGGAAATGGCTGTGGAAGAGATTGGCAGACTGGTTCGGTATTGAAGCAGAAGGTTTTGACAGCAATGTCAGACCTCTTGAAAAAGAACTGGAAGATGATCACGATATCTGGACTCAGATAGTGCAGAAATATGGTTTAAAGGAAAATAATCTCCACAGGTTAGCCTCTGCATGGCATACAGACCTGGATCTCGGAAGACCGCTGGAGGTTATGGTAGATATGTCAAAAAGCCGGAAACTTGGTTTCAAAGAGTATCAGAATACAGAATACTCTTTTATCGAACTGTTTGAAAAATTAAGAGCAGAAAAATTGATACCTTAAATTTCTCAGGAGCTGTTATCAACAGCTCCTTTTTTATGCAGCAATGTTACGATTAACGAACATAAACAGCAACCTACAGAACTCCTCCAATGTTACAAGATTTTGTATATTCGCTTTATAAGATTCAGGAGATAACATATGACAGAACTTCTTAAACAAAACATCACCAGCCATATTTCTCTTTCTGAAAATGAGACAGAAGCATTCTGTACTTTATTTCAGCAAAATCTGATAAAAAAAAAGAATTTCTTACTGAAAGAAGGTGAAGTTTGCAAATTTGAAGGATTTGTAACTAAAGGACTTTTTAAGGTGTTTCATCTTGATCAGAACGGAGTGGAACAAATTCTTTATTTCGCAGCAGAAAACTGGTGGATTACTGATATTGACAGCTTTACCAATGAAATTCCTTCTCAACTTTTTATTGAAGCCCTCGAAGACAGTGAAATTCTTCTCATCTCAAAAAAAGACAAAGAATTTGCCTACCAAAACCTTCCTAAAATTGAAAAACTCTTTAGGGTAATGACCCAAAAAACACATGCTGCTTTGCAAAGAAGAATGGTAGATAACCTTAGTAAAACTGCCGATCAGCGATATCTGGATTTCATAGAAAAATATCCGCAGCTGTATCAGCGGCTTACTAATCTTCAGATTGCAGCGTATTTAGGAATAAGTCATGAATTTTTAAGCAGAATAAGAAAAAAAATAATCAGCAAAAAATAATTCATTTGTGCATTTATTGATCTTGTTCAATGTTTTCAGAGGCTGAATGTTACCATCTTTGTACCATAACATTAATAAAACATTCAAGATGAACCTACAAGAACAAAATTTCAAAACCATAGAAGCGGGAACTTTAAAACTGGAAATTTACAATGCATCAGAAAATAGTTTTGGAGTAGCCTCTGTGATTATTTCAGGTAAAAATGACGCTGTATTAATCGACGCACAGTTTACCCTGGCTGATGCAGAAAAAGTAGCAGAACACATCAGAAATTCCGGGAAAAATCTAACTTCAATTTATATTTCGCATACCGATCCTGATTTCTACTTCGGTCTGGAGGTATTTAAAAAATATTTTCCTGAAGTTACCGCTTATGCATCGCCGGCGACTGTAGAGTCTATAAAAGCGACTGCTCAAAAAAAGTTAGATATCTGGGGCGAAAGATTAGGCAAAGCAATCACCTCCAATATTGTATTGCCACAAGTACTGAAAGGAAACAGTATTATCCTGGAAGATCAGCCGTTGGAAATCATTGGTTTGGAAGAATTCTCATCAAGAACTTTCATCTGGATTCCTTCTGTAAAAGCTGTTGTTGGCGGTATTAATGTTTTCGGAACAACATTTAACCTTTGGATGGCAGATTCGCAAACAGCAGATTCAAGAAAAAACTGGATCACCATTTTGGACGCAATAGAAGCTTTACATCCTTCCATTGTAATCCCTGCTCACGCTAATGCTGATTCTCCGTTTGATATTTCCGCTGTAGAACATACCAAACACTATATTCAGTTGTATGAAGAAGCTTTAAAAACCAACAAAACTTCAGAAGAGCTCATCAAAGCCATTAAAGCAGCATATCCTGACCTTACTTTTGAAACCGCATTACAAATAGGGGCAAAAGTAAACACAGGTGAAATGAAATGGTAAAACAAATAATTGTCAGTCTGACCCTCATTTTTTCATTGTCAGGCTGTAGTTTAAACAAAAATAAAATGACAAATCTTGAAATTATAAAGAGCACATACGAAGGGAAGACCTCAGAAGAAAACGGAAAAAACTTAGCCGCCTATGCAGCCAGTGATATTTCCTGGACGGAAGCTAAGGGATTTCCTTATGCAGGAACGTATATCGGATTGGAAGAAATCACCAAAAATGTATTCAGTCGGCTGGGCAATGAATGGATAGATTATAAATTCACTCCTGAAGAATATGTTGCCGGAGAAGATAAAGTAGTTGCGTATGGGACGTATACCGGAACATATAAAGCATCTGGTAAACCCTTTCAAGCGAGAGTAGCCCATATCTGGAAGCTGAAAAATGGGAAAATTATCAAATTTGAACAATTTGTAGATAGCCAGACAGTCAACAATGCTATGAAATAAAATAGAATTTCTGGGTATTTCGTAATCATCTTTAAAGCAAATTTCAGAAAGCATTATAAAATATTAAAACGAGAGTATGTTATTGCGGTAAAATACTCTCGTTTTATTTGTTTTCGATTTATTTTCCTTTTAAATAAATACTATTTCAAGAATGATGTGATGCAATTTGGTTAGATTTTTGAATAATGTAAATACAAACCAAATCATCATTGAAACTAATCAAATTTACAAACAAAGGAATCTACTGTCCGCAGGGTAAATTTTATATTGATCCCTGGAGACCTGTGGATATGGCCGTTATCACTCATGGTCATGCCGATCATGCCCGCTGGGGAATGAAAAAATACTTATGCCACCAATTTACCAAGCCAATCCTGCATCAGAGAATTGGATTAGACATTGAATGCCAAACAGTAAAATATGGCGAAGTTCTTACTATCAACGGAGTAAAAGTTTCCTTTCATCCTGCCGGACACATTATTGGTTCTGCACAGATCAGAATGGAATACAAAGGCTATGTAAGCGTTGTTTCCGGTGATTATAAAGTTCAGTATGATGGATTGAGTACTCCTTTTGAACTTGTAAAATGCAACGAATTCGTTACTGAAAGTACCTTCGGACTTCCTATTTACAACTGGCTGGAAGTCTATGATCTCAATAAAAAACTGCAAAACTGGGTGCTAAGAAATCAGGAGAACAGTAAAACTTCCGTTTTTATAGGATATTCGCTGGGAAAAGCACAGCGGATTATGAAAGCAGTAGAAGGATTAGGCAAAATATATGTCCACTACTCCATTGGAAAGCTGAATCAGGCCTTTGAATCCGTTGGAATTGATCTTCCGGACTATGAAATTGCCGATTTTAAAGAAAACCCAAAAGAAGTGCAGCATGAAATTGTTATAGTGCCGCCCGCTTTACTCGACAGCAATATTATCCGTAAAATACCCGATGCTGCCACCGCCATATGCTCAGGATGGATGCACGTACGGGGTGCCAGAAGATGGCGAAGTGCCGATGCCGGTTTTGCGATGAGCGATCATGCAGACTGGAAAGGATTATTACAGGCTATAAAAGCAACGGAAGCCGAAATTGTACACGTCACCCACGGCCAGACCGAAGTTTTTTCAAAATATTTGAATGAAATCGGTATCCAGTCCGATGTTGTGGAAACACTTTACGGAGATGATGAAGAACCTTCTGAAAAAGAAAACCTCGAAAATCCTGAAGCATGAGACATTTTGCAGAACTGATCAATGCCCTTGAAAGCACCAATAAAACCAATGCCAAAATTGATGCGATTGTCGACTATCTCGAGCGTGCTCCGGATGATGACAAAGTATGGTTTATTGCCTTATTCACAGGGAAAAGGCCGAAAAGAAATGTAGGAACCAATTTTATGAAAGAATGGGCGCTGGAAATCACTCAAATTCCTTTCTGGCTTTTTCAGGAAAGCTATTCCTCTGTAGGGGATCTTGGAGAAACCCTTTCTTTAATTCTTCCGCCGCCTTCCGAAAAAATTGAACGCACCCTTTCTGAGTGGATGAATGAAATTGCTGATATGAAAGATAAAACGGAAAGTGAAAAAAAAGCGTTTGTCTTGAAATCCTGGAACGGCCTGGATTATACTGAAAGATTGATTTTCAATAAATTATTGGGTGGAAGTTTCAGAATCGGGGTTTCCGGTAAAACATTGATTAATGCACTGACCAAATTTTCAGGACAGGAACCAAGCGCATTGATGCACAGTATGATGGGGAAATGGCTTCCCAATGAAATTTCATTTCAGGAACTGATCTCGGCAGAAAAAGTAAACGCTGATAATTCCAGACCCTATCCTTTTTGTCTTGCCTATCCGCTGGAAAAAGAACTGGCAGATTTAGGTGAACCAGACGAATGGCTGATAGAATATAAATGGGACGGAATCCGTGGGCAGATCATTCGCAGGAATGATGAGGTATTTATCTGGTCCAGGGGGGAAGAACTTGTTACCGAACAGTTTCCGGAGATTGCGGAAACTATAAAAGCAATGAAAGGAAATTTTGTATTGGACGGAGAAATACTCGCAGTGAAAGAGGGTAAAGTTTTAAATTTTAATGAACTCCAGAAGCGGTTAAACCGAAAAACAATCACCAAAAAAATGCTTACGGAAATTCCTATTGAAGTCTTCGCTTACGATTTGCTGGAACTCGAAGGAACCGATTTGCGTGAAAAACCAATTTCTGCAAGACGCGCCATGCTTATAGAATTACTGCTCAATGAAAACCCGGAGAACATTAAACTTTCTCAGGCTGTTGATTGTAAACAATGGGAATCATTACAGCAGATCAGAGAAAATTCAAGAGATATCAACAGCGAGGGCTTAATGCTGAAGCAAAAAAACTCCCCCTACCATGCCGGAAGAAAAAAAGGCGACTGGTGGAAATGGAAAATCAGTCCGCTCACTATTGATGCCGTATTGATCTATGCCCAAAAAGGAAGCGGAAGACGAAGTGCCTATTATACCGATTATACCTTTGCCGTAAAAAACGGAGATACGTTGGTGACTATTGCAAAAGCTTATTCCGGGCTTACAGACAAAGAAATTATGGAAGTCAGCAAATTTGTAAATAAAAATGCGATCGAAAAATTCGGACCCGTAAGAACTGTAAAAGCAGAGCTGGTTTTTGAAATTGCTTTTGAAGGAATAGGATTCAGCAGCCGTCACAAAAGCGGTGTAGCCCTAAGATTTCCAAGAATTGTACGATGGAGAAAAGATAAAACAGTAGCAGAAATTGATGATCTTGAAGAAATAAAAAAATTAATACAATAATTTGGCAGCGTTTGAAAATACCAACGGATTTAAAGTCATTCAGCAATGGATGGCCGATAAAGGCATTTCTCCTTTTGCTTTTCAGATGGAAACCTGGAAGAAATTCGGCAACGGATACAGCGGAATGGTCATTGCCCCTACCGGTTTCGGGAAAACATATTCTGTCTTTTTAGCATTGGTTACAGACTTTCTGAACCGTCCAGATCAATACAAAAAAGGTCTTAAAATGATATGGGTTACCCCGTTACGCTCTCTGGCCAAAGATATTGCGAAGGCGATGGATGAAGCGATGAATGAAATTGGCCTCGACTGGGTCGTAGGCGTCCGGAACGGCGATACCGATCCGAAAGTACGGCAGCAACAGGTAAAAAGCATGCCCGATATTTTAGTAGTAACCCCGGAAAGCCTTCATCTTCTTCTTGCACAGAAAAATAATCTCAGATTCTTTCAACATCTGCACTGTATTGCTGTTGATGAATGGCACGAACTTTTAGGCTCCAAACGTGGGGTCATGGTAGAATTAGCCATTTCCCAACTTAAATATTACGTTCCTAAGATCAAAATATGGGGAATAACAGCAACGATTGGAAATCTTGATGAAGCCCTGGAAGTTCTGGTTCCTTATCAAGGTAAAAAAACAAAAATTACCGCGAAAGAGCATAAAAAAATTGACATTATTCCCGTGCTGCCCGATGAGGTAGAAATTCTGCCGTGGGCAGGGCATTTGGGGAGTAAACTGGCTGATAAAGTGGTGCCTATTATTTTAGAATCAAAATCAACCATTGTTTTTACCAATACCCGAAGCCAAAGCGAAATGTGGTACCAGCTGCTGCTGGATGCCTATCCTGATTTCGCAGGACAGATTGCCATCCATCACAGTTCTATTGATGCCCATCTCCGAATCTGGATTGAAGAAAATCTAAGTAACGGAAAACTTAAGGCAGTCGTTTCCACTTCTTCTTTAGACCTTGGAATCGATTTTAAACCTGTTGATACCGTTATTCAGATTGGGTCGGCAAAAGGAGTTGCCCGGTTTTTACAACGTGCCGGGCGAAGTGGCCACTCCCCTTTTGAAACCTCAAAAATCTATTGTGTTCCTACCCATTCTCTTGAACTGATTGAAGTTGCTGCCTTAAAAGAAGCAGTGAAACAAAAGGTTATAGAACCGCGTGAACCGGAGGTGTTGTGTTTCGATGTTTTGGTGCAGTTTCTCATGACCCTGGCTGTTGGGGACGGTTTTTATCCGGATGAACTCCGAGAAAGGATCAAACAGGTCTATACGTTTCAGGAAATGACCGACGAAGAATGGAAAAGTATGATCGATTTCCTTACGATCGGCGGCAGTGCTCTGCACAATTATGAAGAATTCCATAAAGTGGTTGTTATGGAAGACGGCCTGCATAAAGTGATCTCCCGTAAAATTGCCATGCTTCACCGGATGAATATGGGAGCCATCGTAAGTGATGCGATGTTAAAAGTTAAATTTATTTCAGGCGGTTATATAGGCATGGTTGAAGAATATTTCATTTCAAGGCTTAAAAAGGATGAAAAATTTATTCTGGCAGGAAGAGTCCTTGAAGTGGCGATGATCAAAGATATGACGGTGTATGTACGTCTGACGAAAGGAAAAGCGATGGCCCCAAGTTATTTGGGTGGAAGACTTCCTTTAAGTTCCAATTTAGGCCATTTTTTAAGAGAAAAGCTATCAGGAGCGCTTAATCCTAAAGCTTCGGAAAAAGAACTGAAATTCCTGCATCCATTACTGGCCAATCAGGAAAAAAGATCCCATATTCCCAAAGATGATGAGTTTTTGGTGGAATTAATTAAAAACCGGGAAGGATACCACTTGTTTATGTACCCATTTGAAGGCCGTCTGGTGCATGAAGTAATGGCAGCGCTCATTGCCTACAGGATTTCAAAATGGGCGCCTATTTCCTTTTCCATGGCGATGAACGATTATGGCTTTGAACTCTTCAGCGATAAAGAAATTCCTGTGCGTGAAGATAATCTACATCAGATTCTTACAAGAGAGAACTTAATGACAGACGTTATTTCCAGTATTAATGCTGCAGAAATGGCTAGAAGGAAGTTCAGAGATATTGCTGTGATTTCAGGAATGGTCGTTCAGAACTTCCCGGGAAAACAGCGTTCCAATAAAGCGCTTCAAAGCTCGGCAGGATTATTGTTTAAAGTACTGGAAGATTATGATCCCAATCATTTTCTCGTAAGGCAGGCCTACACAGAGGTTTTTAACATGCAGCTTCAGGAACAGAGACTGGTGGAGGCTTTTAAAAGGATCGAAAAATCAAAGATTATTTTAAAATATTCCAATACATTTACCCCGTTAAGTTTCCCGATCAAAATAGACAGCTTGCGGCAAACCCTTTCAAGTGAAAGTTTAGATGCAAGGATTAAAAAGCTTTTGATTCAGTCGGGTAAGAATTTGGGATTGGAATAGAGAGAAAATGCTAGGTTTTAGACTTTCGAGAATAAAGAATAAAGAACAAAGATTAAAGAATAAAGATTAAAGACCAAAAACCAAAAACTAAACACTAACAACCAAAAACAGACAACAGACAACCAAGATCAAGACAATGAAGATTGCTACCAAAAACATCACCTTTCAAGACGAAATATTTACTTTAACCAATCAGCGGGCTTTGTACTGGAAAAAAGAAAAAGCACTTATTTTCTCCGATCTCCATATTGGGAAAACCGCTCATTTCAGAAAAAATGGAATTGCAATCGC